>Ga0114970_10000409_pt1 | contig 32119 bp, 21 predicted proteins | sample M_140205_XF_Meta_FD_87030 | JGI IMG/M metagenome (GOLD analysis project Ga0114970, IMG submission 87030) | Freshwater microbial communities from Lake Montjoie, Canada to study carbon cycling - M_140205_XF_MetaG | ecosystem: Environmental > Aquatic > Freshwater > Lake | place: Lake Montjoie...
AGGGCGAGCATCAGGAGCAGGCGCGCCGCGTGCTACGATCCCCGGCGCTCACGGCTCCCGCGATTGCCATCGGACGGGGGCCGTGGTTGGGCCGTGCGCGTGGGCGCAGTGCGTGATTCCGGGGAGCGCGCCTGCGGTGCGGCCTGCGGTGACGCTTGCGAAGGGGAGGACTCCGGCGCGCGTGGCGGCGCGGCCCGCTCCGCCCGACCCTCGTTGCGCAGCGCGTCGCGACCGCGCATGTCGCGTCCACGATTGTCGCTGCCACGTGCGTCGTTGCCGCGAGACTCGCCACCACGCACGTCGCTGCCACGCACGTCGCTGCCACGCACGTCGCTGCCACGCTCGTCGCTGCCACGCTCGTCGCTGCCACGCACGTCGCTGCCACGCTCGTCGCTGCCACGCACGTCGCTGCCACGCACGTCGCTGCCGCGCACGTCGCTGCCGCGCACGTCGCTGCCGCGCGTTTCGTTCGACGGGTCGCGCGTGGTCACGGTCGGTGCCACGGGTTCGCGGCGACGCTCGGCCGCCATCGGCTGGCCCAGCATCACCCCGTTGCCGCGGCCGTCACTCCGCCCTTCATTCCGCGCCGCATTACCGCGCCCGCCGTCACCCCGCCCGGCCTCGCGCTGCGGCAGTCCGTTGCGATAGCCATCCGGCGACGCCGATCCGCCTGGCGAACGAGGCTGCGCCGCACGTCCTGCGTTGTTGTCGGCCACCACATCCCGACCACGTCCATTATCGCGACCGTCACGATTGCCGTCGCGGTTGCCGTCACGATTCCCATCGCGGTTTCCGTCACGATTGCCGTCACGATTACCATCACGACGCAACGCGAAGACCACGTCGCGATGATAGCCCGCATAGCGATCCACGTTGCGGTAGTTCACCGTGCGATACGCGACGTTGCGGTTCACGACCACGTCGCGGTAGCGCGGGCTCACGTAGATGTTCGTAACCTGAATGAACGGCCGCGAGCGGGCACGCCAGCCGCCGCCATAGCGCACGTACCCGTCATCCCAGCCGTTGTAGTACACCGCACGACGGCCCCAGTCGAGATCGTAGTTCAGCCACCCGCCGATCGGAAATCCCACACCGAATGACCAGTAGCGGCTGGAGAAGCCCACGTTGAAGATCGGTCGGGTGTACACGAACACCGGATCATACACCGGCACATAAATCACGCGTGGCTGCGCGGGCACGATCACGTAGCTGTTCGACTCGCGCACCACCTGCTGCTGTGCGGTCGACACCAGATTGCCCTGCGCATCCGCCAGACGGCGCATGCGCTGCACCGCGGCCATGATATCGCTCGACTGATAGGCATAGGCGCGACCGAGTGTCGCCGTCCAGTCACCCTTGTCGGCCATCATGTTGAGCGCCGATTGGTAGTGCGCCACCGACTTCACGCTCACATCCCACGGTTGCTCGTCGATGCCGTCCGTGCCGTGCTCGCGCACCCAACGCGCCGCGTCTTCCACCTGATCGGGAAACGTGGCCGCCACCAGCACCTGCGCCAGCAGCGCATCGGGATAGAGCGCGATCGGCCCCACCAGATTATCGAGCTGATTCTCGGCGAAGCGCTCCACGTCGAGCAGCTCGCCTCGTGGCGCCACGACGACCTGTGCCGCGAGCGGCGCAAGTGGGGAAACAGCGACCAGCGAGAGCGTTAATGATAGAACGAACGAGACACGGGACATGGTGCCGCTCCGGCAGGGGACACGAGGGAACCTCTCACCGGTCACCTGTTGCAGAATGCGTACCCCACCGGTGGCGCCGCGAAGTGTGTTACATCACAACGACTTGGCGTTTGCGGTCGGCCGCGCGACGACGTACCGTATCCTCGATTCAGGACAGTGAGCACGCCGAAAGTGGACAACCACACACCCCCGAGGGCTCACCATGAACACCACAGAACGGGACGCGCTGTTCCACACGTTGGCGGCGCGATTCGAGCGCAACACGCACCGCCATCCCGGTATCGCCTGGCTGGAGGTGCGCGCCAGACTCGACGGGAATGCGGCCGCCCTGCATGCGCTGCGCGAGATGGAAGCCACGGGCGGCGAACCTGACGTGGTGAGCCTGGATGGCGAGTCCGCCGAGTACACGTTCTGCGATTGCGCAGCCGAGAGCCCGGTCGGTCGCCGGAGCTGCTGTTACGATCAGGATGCGCTCGACTCCCGCAAAGAGAACAAGCCGCCCCACAGTGCGGTGGCGATGGCGGCCGGCATGGGCATCACCCTGCTCACCGAAGCGCAGTACCGCGCGCTTCAGGCCTTTGGCGCATTCGATCTCAAGACCTCGAGCTGGATCAGCACGCCAGCCAACATCCGCGCACTCGGCGGCGCGTTGTTCTGCGATCGCCGCTATGACACCGTGTTCCTGTATCACAATGGCGCGTCATCGTACTACGCCGCCCGCGGCTTCCGCGGGGTGCTGCGCATCTGAGCGTGACGCGGGCCGCGCGGAACTGACGGTTGGCTACAACACGACCAGCGAAGCCGCATCAAACAGGGCGATGAGCACGTTCACATCGAGCAACGCGCGCATCAGTAGGCGTCGTCCTGTCGGAGTCGGTCGATCAGGTCATTGGTAACGACCGCGCCGCGAGACGCGAACGGCTGCATACCGTAGATGACCGGCGGTTCGTACACCGCCGAAGGCGCGAGCCCCGACGGCTCGCGCGGCGCGGTCAGCGCCTGTCGGATCAGTTCCGAGACCACCTGCCCAATGGACTTATGCTCGCGTCGGGCGCGCTCTTTTGCGGCGGCGAGCACATCGTCGGCAATATCGAGAGTAGTTCGCATCGACTGATGCTGTCGCATCACGCAACAGATGTCCAGTTTCTAGAACTTCCAGTTGTAGCCCACACGAACCACCTGCGTTTCCAGGTAGTCCGTGCTCACCACGTGGAAATCCGTTCCGCGGATCGTGCGCCGGAGCTGCATGGTGTTCAACAGATCGGTGGCATTCACCACGATCTCGCCTCGGCCCTGCCGCACGCTCTTCTTGGCCCCCACATCCAGCGAATAACGGCTGTCGAGGCGCCCCTGCGGCAGCAGGTCGGGGGCGAGATACACCTGTGAGAGCTGCGTTTGCCAGCCGTGCGGCAGCGTCATCACCACGTTCACCTTCGCGCTCCCCGACGTGAGTTGCGCACGCGCCGCCTCGTACCGAACGGGCACCGGGTACTGATTCACCACCGCGAACGCATTGACCGTTTTGCGATACACATTGGCGTTGGCGTTGAGTGAGAGGCGGGGTGACACGGTCTGCTGCCACACCAGCTCGGAACCCGTACTCCAGCTGCGCCCGGCATTCTGGAACACGTTGTACAGCAGCACACTCCCCGGCACCTGCGTCGCGATGCGCGTGATGGTGCCGTCCACGATGCGGTGATACGCCGCGGCATACACACTGCCCGTCGACCAGCTGCTCTTGTAGCCCAACTCAGCCGACGTGGAATACTGCGGCTGCAACGCCGGGTTGCCGACCTTGATCAGCTCCGGCTCGTCGTACTTGGGGAAGATGCGGATGTCGACTTCGTTTGGCCGATCCACGCGGCGATTGAAGAACAGCGACAGCTTGTTCGCGTCATCGAATTTGTACGCCGCGCGCACATTCGGAAACGGCTGGAAATAGCGGTAGCCGTCGCTCTTGTACGTGTTGTGATCGGGATTCACGTCGTAGTCCACGCGCACCCCCTCGAACCGGACACCCCCCTCGAGCTCCACGCGCTCGCTCTCGAACACATAGGTGCCATACAGCGCGGGAATCGTTTCGCGATAGGTGGCCCAACCGCCGGCACCGGTGTCGAGCGGGGAGTTCCGGCCGGCAAAGAACTGCATGTTCACCGGGATCGAGCGATACCGCCCCTTGAAGCCGGCCTCCAGGCGCCCCTGTTTCAGCGGTTTCGTGTAGTCGGCATTGAGATCGACCACGTGTTCATCCGACAGCAGCTTGAATGCATCGGTTCCGACAAACGTGGGCACCGTGTTCGTGAAGAAGTACTTCTCGTCTTCCCGGTGAAACGAGTAGTTCCCCGTGAACGCGAGCGTGTGCCCGGGCTCGGTGAACTTGTGCGTGAATACCGTGGTCGCGAACGCGGTGTACTTCACTTCGTCTTCGAGGAACTGCCACAGGCGGTAGCGATTCTGCAGCGAGCCGATGAAGTACGGATTGTCACCGTTGTCGAGAATCTTCTCGCGGTTGAACAACCCCGACACCGTCACGGTATTGCGGTCGTTGAACGCATGGTCCACGCCCGCATTCAGCGTGGCGTAGTCGGTACGGCGATTGCGCTTCACCTGCTGGGTAATCACCGTGCCGTCGTCGTACGTGCGCGTGGAGAATTCGTTCTTGTTGAGCGTGGGCGAGTAGAGCCAATCCGCCTGCAGAAAACTGTTCGTGGCACCGCGGCGATAGTTGATCGCGGCCGATGGATTGAACTTCGGCGTGCCCTGATACTGCGGGCGAATGGTGGGCAGGTTCTCCTGCTTCACCCACAGCGCGCCCGCTCCGCCCATGAGCCCGAGCTTGCCGTTGAACCCCTGCTGCTCCTGCTTCTTGAACACCAGGTTGATGATGCCGGCGCTGGCGTTCGCGTCGAACTTGGCCGACGGATTGTTGATGATCTCGATGCGCTCGAGCGCCGACGCCGGCAGGTTGTCCAATCCGTTCTGCGAGCCGAAGCCGGTGAGTGCGGTCTGCTTACCATCGATCAGCACCACCACTTTGTCGCTGCCGCGCACCTGCACCTTGCCGTCCTGCCCGATCGTCACGCCGGGCACCGTCGACATCGCCTGCAGCACCGAGCCGCCCGCTTGGCTGATGTTGTCGGAGACCGTGAAGGTTTTCTTGTCCATCGTACCGGCGACCGCGTCGGCGTTGGCCGTGACGCGCACATCGCCGAGGGTGCGGGCCTCCTTGCTCAGCAGGATGGCGCCGAGGTCGAGGAACGCGCTGAGTTCGCCGACCAGGACCCGCTGTCGGATGGGCTGGTAGCCGATGGACCGCACCACGAGCACGTAGCTGCCCTTCTTGAGCCCCGTGAAGGTGAACGCGCCCTGCTCGTTCGTGAGACGCCCGCCTACGAACGCGCTGTCTCGTTCCGTTTGGAGCTGGAGTGTGAGGAACGGGAGGGCGGCCTTGGTTTGCGCGTCCTGCACTTTGCCGAACAGCGTGACGCCGCTGGCGGGGGACTGGCTGCGCGCCATCTGCGCACTCGTGCACCACAGCAGCACCAGTGCAAGGAATCGAACGCGCACGGACGCCGCGACGATGTACCTGCCTAAGTTGGCTGTTCGGTGGGACAACGCCGGCATGAGCCACGGCAACGCAAAGGGCATGTGTGATCCGACTCGAGCGACCGGGTCCGCTAGAGCAGCCTTATGCCGTCGGTTGTTCGGTAGCAGGTAATAATTAGGCCAGAGGCGTCTTCATAACTGTGTCTGGTTGTTGAGCCATGAATGCAGGTGCCTGCGGTGCCCCCCACCACGCTATCCAGTTCGTCGTCCGACAGCGCCCCCTCGGCGTCATGATGTGTTGAAACGATCGGCTCACGGGACATACGGCACCCTCACAGTGCGGAAACGTGGATGGTTATTAAACAATGTTGGAAAATACCGCCGGCACGGCCGGACCCGCTACTTCACCACGATATCCGCCGCCTGCCGCGGGGCGACCTCGTACCTGCTTTCGTACTGCGCCGACAGCCCGGGAACGTGATCCGTGACGCACTCTTCACGTAAATTTCGCCGCCGGGCGCCCGCCGAGCTCTCGCGCGGTCGGTGATCGCGCTGTACCGTTACCAAGTGGTAATTAGCCGCAGTTGAGTTTCCTATGAGGAAGGAAAATTGTTCGCGCCGTTGCGCACGTCGGCAAACACAGGCCGAGTCCAGAACGCAACGTCTTTCGCTTGAAGCACTCAACAGAGACATCGTACCGTGAATCGCATCATCAAGTTCCTGAAGAACGACGACGCCATCGCCGTGACCGAATACGCGCTCCTCGTCGCCTTGATCGCCGTAGTCTTGATCGCCGCCGTGCTGACGTTTGGTACGGACCTGAGCGCCTGGTTCAGCGCGAAGACCAGCACGATCACGACAGTCTGACCTCGCAGCCCCGTACCAGTGGCCTGAGCGTGGACGGGCGGTGTGCTCATCTCAGCACTCCGCCCGTCACGTTCGCACGCGGCTGCAACGCGCTGAAAGGTGGCGCGGCGTGTCGGACTTTGATCGAGCCACCCGATTCATGCTACCTCACCACGATGTCCGCCGCCTGCCGCGGGGCGACCTCGTACGTGCTTTCGTACTGCGCCGATAGCCCCGTCACCTGAATGGTCTGCGCGGTGGTCAGTGCCCGCAACGTGCTGGCAGGCACGCCGGGAAACAGATGCACGAAGATCTGCACCTCCCCCGAGCCGTCGTTCACATACAGCTTGTAGCCGTACGGCGAGTCGTCAAAGAAGGTCTTCGTGACGCGCCCCGTGACGCGCACCAGCTTCCCTTCGGTGGCTTCGCCCACGCCGCCCGTGGTCACGTCTTCCGGGATCACCGTGCGCGAGCCGCTCAACTGCTGTACCGATGCCTGCTCCGCCAACAGGATGCGGAACTTCGCCTGCTCGGCCAACGTGCCGGTCACGCGCACCCGCGACCCCAGCGGGAACGTGAGACGCGACGTGATTTTCACGTAGATCCCGCCGCTGAAGTCCTGGAGCGCGAACCCCGGGTCCCCCATCGCCGACTCGAACGCACCGGGGGCCACCGTGACGTAGCCGTCCACGGTGGCGGTGGTCCCGTTGCCCTGCGCCCGCGCCTGCGCCACCGACGGCACCGCAGGATCGTCACCGCACGCCGCCAGCAACGCGAGCGCCGCGATACCGATGCGCGCGCGCCGCATCGAGGGGAGCACGGTGCGTCGCGCCATGAAGCACGTGTGCATGGTCAGGTCGTTTTCAGTCGCATGCTGAGGCGGTTCACGTCGCCAAGCCGCTCGTACTCGAGCGTGTCGGTCATGCCACGCAGCAGCATCACGCCAAGATCGTCGGGAGCGTCGTCGTTCTCGAGCGGATTGAACGGCACCCCATGGCCTTCCCACACCAGTTCCAGCGTCTCCTCCGTTTCGGAGTAGCCGATGGACAGATCGAGCGGTGCCGCCGTGAGCCGTGGGGTGTACAGCTGCAATACCTCTTCCACCACCAGCAGCAGCCGCTCGCGCGTGGCCAGCGGCAGGATGTGTTTCTCACAAAACGCGATGATCTCCGCGTTCATCGCGTACAGATCGTAATCGGGCGAGGTAAAGCGCTTGGTGTAGCTGCGGATGCGGTGAATGAACGCCCGCGTCTTTTCGCGCGTGGGGTTATCGAAGATCTGCGCCGGTGGGCCCTGCTCGTAGATCACCCCTTCGTCCATGTACATCACGCGCGACGACACGTTGCGGGCAAACTCCATCTCGTGCGTCACGATGATCATCGTCATGCCGTCGCGCGCGAGACTGCGGATCACCGCCAGCACCTCGCTGACCGTGGTAGGATCGAGCGCCGACGTGGGTTCGTCGAACAGAATGACGTCGGGCTCCATCGCGAGGCAGCGCGCGATCGCCACGCGCTGCTTCTGTCCCCCCGACAGTTCGTCGGGGAGATGGTCGGCCTTCTCACCCAGCCCCACCACGCGCAGCAGGTCGCGCGCTTTGGCCTCCGCCTCCTGTGGCGTTTTCCCGAGCAACCGCATCGGACCGAGCGTGAGATTTTCGAGGCAGGTGAGATGCGAGAACAGGTTGAAGCCCTGAAACACCATGTTCATGCGCTGCCGGATCTTCGGCACGTCGACGTTGGGGGCCAACACGTTGGCGTCGTCGAACCAAATCGCGCCGCTGGTGGGCTGCTCGAGCAGGTTGAGACAACGCAGGAATGTACTTTTCCCGGTACCCGAGGGGCCGATGATCGAGATCACTTCGCCCTTCTGGATCTCGCAGGAAATGTCCTTCAGCACGGTCACGGTGCCAAACTGTTTCGCGAGTCGTTCGACACGGATCATACAGTGCTCCGCGCCTGACGGCGCTGACGGGGATCAGTACGACGCTCGAGGGCATCGAGCGCCCGCGTGAGGATCCACGCGATGAGAAAATACAGAATGGCCACGAGGACCAATGGGAAAAATGCGTCGAACGTGCGGCTACGGATAATGTCGCTGGCCTTCGTGAGATCCTGCACCGCGATGTAGCCCACGATCGACGTCATCTTCACCATCGAAATGAACTCCCCTTTGTACACCGGCAGGATGCGCTGCACGGTTTGGGGCAACACGATGTACAGAAACGTAGCGGCTTTGGAAAAGCCCATGGCCAACCCGGCTTCGGTTTGGCCGCGGTCGATGCCTTCGATGCCCGAGCGGAAGATTTCCGCCGTGTACGCCGCGAAGTTCATGCCGAACGCGAGCACTGCCACCAACACCGGACTGATATTCACCGAGGCGAACACCACGTAGAACACGAGCATGAGCAGCACCAGCACCGGCGTGCCGCGCAACACCGCGATGTATCCCATGGCTACCCGCGACAGCAGGCGGTTGGGCGACATGCGGCCGTAGCACACGAGGGCGCCCAGCAGCGTGCCGAACAGCGAGGACAAGAGCGCGATCAGGATCGTCGTCTGCAGGCCGTCCAGCAGCAGCAGATAGCGCTTCTCCTGGATCAGGTTGGACTGGATGCTGGCGCCGATGCCTGCGATCCACGAGGGCGCCGCGGCAGTGGCCGTACGCTCCGTGTGGTAGGCCGCAATCTTTGTCTTCAAACCGAACGCGCGCGTGTCCATGCGGAAATACGGCACCGAGAAATCAATGCGCTGCTGCCGTTCCGGCGTGATGTAGATCGAACTGATGATCAGGTCCACTTTCCCCGACGACACCGCCGCCACGAGGCTGCCGAACTCCATGTTCGAGAGCGTCAGCGTCTTGCCGAGACTGGCGGCGAACCGCTCCACGAGTTCGATGTCGAAGCCCGACATCCGACCGTTGATGGTGCCGGCGAAGGGGAGATTGCCGTCGTTCACGCCCACGGTGAGCACGCCGTTCGGGCGGGGCGCATCGATCGTGGGGAGCTCCGTGGCCCCCGTCTCGATCCAGCGCCGCTTCATATCGGCGTAGGTGCCGTTGGCCTTCAGCCCCTCCAGATGCGCGTCGAACTGCGCGCGCAGCGGGGCGCGACTCTTGGCGAAGCCGGCCCCCACGTCAAAGGTGAACAGCGCATCGCCCAACGTGCCAAACGCCGGGTTTTGGCGCATGATGGCCAACAGTGGCACTTCGTCGAACAGCGCCGCCTCGACCTTCCCTTCCTGCACCGCCAACAGCACATCGGGGGTGCCGTTGTACAGCAGCAGCGTGGCGTTCGGGTACGTTTTGCGGACCCACGCCTCATGCGCCGATCCGAGCATCGCACCGATCGTGCCCGTGGCCGCGTCGGCGATCGTGCGCAGCCCGCCGGTGTCGGCGGCAGCCGCCGTTCCACCGGCCGTTCCACCGGCCGCGGCGCTTCCCGTCTTGCGCACCAGCATGCGCTGTGCGTTGACGTAATACGACGTGGAGAACGCCACCCGCTTGCGGCGTTCCGCGGTGGCCGACATGCCGGTCACGATGAGGTCGATCTTTCCGGCCTGCAGCGCCGGGATGAGCGCCATGAACTTCATGTTGGCGAAGACGATCGGGCGCCGGATCAGCGCCCCCACACGACGCGCGAGCTCGCTATCGTGGCCGGTGATCTTCCCGTCGCCATCGACGAAACTGATCGGTTCTCGCGTGGCGGCAACGCCGATCGTCAGCGGCTCACCGGTCGTCGATGGCACGATGTCTGGAACGATGTACGGGAGCAGATCGGCCTTGAGCCAACGCGCATCCATGTCGGCCAGCGTGCCGTCGGCCCGCAGCGAATCCAGCGCGCGATTGACGTCGGCCACCAGCGCCGTGTCGGTCAGTCGTGCCCCGATGGCGGTGTTCTCCGAGGCCAGCGGCCCCGGCACCAAGGTGAGATCGGGATTTTTCTTGGTCACCATCAACGCGGCTGGGTAGCCGGTCACCACGGCATCGAGATGACCGGCGCGCATGGCCGCCACGGCGTCCATGATGTCGTCGAACGTCTGCACGTCGGCCGCGGGGAACCGCTCGGCCACCGCCGTCTCGCCCACCGATCCCCCCATCACACCGATGCGCGCCTTCTCGGCATGGTCGAGCGCGGTGATCGTGGACTCGGCGCGCTGGCAGCCGGTGATCGCCAGCGCGAGGGAAAGCGACAACAGGCCGCCGGTCACGCCGGACGACCATGCCCGCGTCGCCCGTCGTCGGGCGGAGGTCAGCGCGTGTATCACGTTGTGGTGCATGACATCCTGGATCCTCTTATGGGTCGGGTACGACGTTTTGCGGGCCATGCCCACGTACGCCTCGGGAAACTCAAGCCGACGCCGGCGCCATCACGACGGCCACCGCCTACACCAGCTGCCGGCGCACCAACTCGCTGAACACACCGTCTTCCTGCATCAGCGCCTGATAGCTGCCGGCCTGCACGATCCGTCCGGCCACCATCACGTAAATCCGGTCGGCATTGATCACGGTGCTCAACCGGTGCGCGATCACCACGCGCGTGGCCTGCAACCGGTCGAGACTCGCGCTCACCACGGCCTGCGTCGCGTTGTCCAGCGCACTCGTCGCTTCGTCAAAAAAGAGCACCCGCGGCCCCTGCGCCAGCGCCCGCGCAATCAGCAACCGCTGCCGCTGGCCACCGGAGAACGTGCCGCCCCCTTCGCTGATCATGGTGTGCATGCCCATCGGCATCAGCTTGATGTCCGCGTCGAGCGCGGCACGGCGCGCCGCATCCCACGCATCGTCGAGCGTGAGCAGGGTGCTCCCCACGATGTTCCGGTAGATGTCGCCCGGCATGATCTTGCTGTGCTGCAGCACCACGCCTAGCTGCCGTCGCACGGCAGAAACATCCAGCGCGGCCAGATTCTGCCCGTCGTACTCCACGGTGCCGCGGTCGGGCGTTTCGAAGCCGAGGAGCAGTCGCAACAGGGTGGACTTACCCGAGCCGGACGGCCCGACGATGGCCACGAATTCTCCCGGACTGATATGCAACGACACGTCGTCGAGCACGGGCGGACCCGAGCTGTCATAGCGGAACGTGACCCGGCTCAGCGCGATCTCACCCGACAACTCGCCCGGATCCTGCTGCTCGGCCGTGACTTCGGGCACCGCATCGAGGATGGGCCGGACCCGCTGATACAGCGGCTGCACGCTGAGCACCGTCATGGCCGCGGTCCCGAGTGAAATCGCGGCCATCAGGACCTGCGTGAAGGCCGCATTGAACGCCAGGAACGTACCGGTCGACATGCCGCCTTCCGCGGTCGAAAAGGCCACCCCGCCAAACACGGCCACGACCCCCAACACCGGGAGCGCCCCTTGAAACGCGGCCAACAGATTGGTCGCCATCCCTGCCTGGTATGCCACCCGCCGCTTTTCGCTGAAGGTGGCCGCCCACACACCGAACGCGAACCCCTCGGCGCCGGCGACGCGCAGCTTGGAAATGCCGGTAAGCAGTTCGAGCACGATGCCGCTGAGCTTCCCCTCAAGCCGCTGCTCCACTTTGGCGCGCTGCAGCTGGCGATATCCCACCCCGACGGTCACGGCAACCGTGAGGAGGAGCACCCCCATGGCCACCAACGACAACCGTGGGTCGTAGTACACCAGCAACCCGACACTCGGCAGCGCCGTGATACCCGTGAACACCGTGCCGATGACCGCCCCCGACAGCGCCTGCCGGATGCTCGAGAACGCCATCGTGCGGGTCCCCAGATCGCCGGACGAATACTGCCGGAAGAACGAGGCCGGCAACCGCAGCACGCGGTCCATCACGGCCGCATTGATCGTCGAATCGAGCCGGTTTTCCACGCGCAGCATGGCAAGCGACCGGGTCACGGTGAACAGCGCCGCGGCGATGGAGACCATGCCTAATCCCAACCCGATTTGCATCAGCCCGCTGCGCTGGGATTGCGGCACGAGCGTATCAAAGATCAGTCCCGTGGCCAGCGGCATGACGATCCCCACGATCCCGCCCAGCAACGCCATCATCAGGACCCGCCACAGGTCGGGACCACAGTCTCGCAACCCGAGGGCGAGCAGGCGGGCGCCCGTGATGGCCTCGGCCGCCATACTGGGGTAGAACATCGTCGCACCGGGCGCGAGCGTGGACGCGACCGTCGGCGTGATGGGCGTCGTCGTGCCCGCCGTGGGGTCATACAGGCTGTAACTCGCGTGCGAGGTCGGCAGCAGTCCCACTGGCGCGCCGCTCCCCTTCAGGAAGCCCAGCAGGGCCCCTTGATCGGTTCCCCACCACTTGTCAGTGAGCTGTACCGGCCGCGTGCGCGTTTGCGAGGCTTTGGCGATCTCGACGAGCGGGTTCGCGGCGCGCGCGCGCGCATCATCGGTGCGCTTCGGCGGCACGCGCATGGTGATGCCGGTGGCCCGACCCACGGCCGCGCAGGCCAGAAAGAGGGCATCGTCGCTCGCATCGCTCGGCACCGGCGGCGCCATGGTCCCACCGAGCACCCCGGTGAGTTGCGCCAGCGCCGCCTGCTGGGCCTGCAGCCGCCGCGCCGCCTTCGCGGTGAGCCGGTTGTATTCATCAACGGCTACCAGCGACGTGTTGAACAGCTCGCACGACAGCACCAATCCGTGCAGGGCCTGGAGTCCCGGCCAGAGCGACGCGTCGCGCCACGCGGTGACCGTGTCCACCGTCTCGACGTCCGACGACTGGAGCAACTGCAGCCAGGTATCGTGCGTTACGGGCACGCGCATCGGCACACGCATGGACACGTCGGCCGCTGCGTCACCGCCAGCCATTTCCTCCATGTCGATGAACAGCGAAGCGCCGGTGACTTGACGCAGCCAGGCGACACCACGCGCCGGTCGCACCCGTTGCCCCTGCGTCACCGGCTCGCTGGTGCCCGGAATCACGAGCACATCGGCCCGCGGCTTCGGTGTAATGTGCCGCGTGACGCCGGCTGATACCGCCATCACCCACCGGTCGATGCCCGCGCTCAGCTCGAGCAGGTCGTCGGGCGCGGCGGCCTCCGGCGCGGCGGCCTGCAGCCGCGCGAGGGACAGCTCGACGACTTCGGTGCCGACGACACCTGAGGCCAGCAACCCGAGACCGAGGTCGGTGTCCATGCCGAACAGCAGGTCGCCGGCCTGCGCGCTCATGAAATGGTGACGCATGCCGCGTTGCGTCTCGTCGCCCGTGCGGACGAGGAACAGTTCGAGCTGGCCGGTACGCACCAGCCACACGCGATCGACCCCCTCGAGGAGGAACGGCGCATTCCCGGCGACCGCCCGGGCGACGCCGGTGTCGAACAGGGCGCGCAGCAGCGCCGACGTGACGGGCGGCGTCAACTGGCGATCAACCGGGCGTACGCGCCATCGAGGGCCTTCAACTCGTCGTGCGTGCCGCGCTGCACCACGACGCCGCGTTCGAGCACGAGGATTTCATCACAGTCGCGGATGGTGCTGAGCCGGTGCGCCACGATCAGGCAGGTGCACCCGCGGCGGCGGAGGTTGTCATCCACCCGCTTTTCCGTGGTGGCGTCGAGCGCGCTGGTGGCCTCATCGAGTACCACGATGGTCGGATCGCCCACCAGCGCCCGCGCAATCTCCAGCCGCTGGCGCTGCCCGCCGCTGAAGTTGCGTCCCCCTTCATCCACCCGTCCGTCGTACGCGCCAGGCCGGGAGGCGACGTCGTCGTGAATGCAGGCGTCCTTGGCCGCCTGCACGATACGCGCATCGCCCAGCGTATTGTCCCACATGGTCAGGTTGTCACGCAGCGTCCCGTCGAACAGAAAAATTTCCTGATCGACCAGACCGATCGAGTCGGTCAGCACGCGACGCGGATACGCGCCGCGCGGCTTCCCGTCGAAGAGCACCTCGCCCGACCACGGTTCCTGCAATCCGGTCACGAGACGCGCCACGGTCGACTTGCCACTGCCGGTGCCACCCACCAGCGCCACGCGCTCACCGGGGCGCACGGTCAAGTTGAAATCCGTAATCAACGGCGGCTCGAGGCGACTATACCCGAAGGTGACGTTCCGCAGTTCGATCGTTCCCGACAGCTTCACGATCTGCGCCGCGTCGGACAGGGTCCCGCGCTCGGCGTCCGGCGCGAGCTGCGGATCGATCGGGTACTGCATCACGTCGTCCAGCCGGTTCATATCGGCCTCGAGCATCTGCACGGTGGCACCGAGTCCCACCAGCTGCGCCACCGGGCCCATGAAGCTGGCGGACAGCGTCTGAAAGGCCATCAGCGCGCCGATCGTGAGCACGCCGTCCATCACGCGCAGGCCGCCCAACCAGAGAATCGCCACGGTGGTGATCGCCGAGAGCACCATCGGCACTGTGCTCACGAGCAGCGAGGGCACGGCCAATTCACCGGTGCCGGTCACGACCTTGGCCTGAAATCCGGCCCACCGCGTAAAGAAGTCCGACTCGTTGCCGCCGGCCTTGAGCGTTTCGATCGACTGCAGGCCGTACATCGTGGTGCCCACGAGATTGCCCTGATCCGCCTGCAGTTTGCGGTTGCCTGCGGCCCGTACCGCGCCAACCACACGGAGCGCCACCACGTTCAGGGCCGCCGCCGCCATGGACACGAGGGCCAGCGTGATATCGTACGAGAACAAAACGGCGAGATAAAACACCGACGTCAACAGGCTGAGCGCCGTGGTGGCCAGCTGCCCCGAAAGCACCGACGCAATCGTGTCGTTCGTGGCCACGCGCGAGCCGATGTCGCCGCTCGACCGCTGCGTGAAAAACGTCATCGGCGCGCGCAACACGTGCCACAGGAATTGGCCCGACGACGCCACCGACAGCTTGGTCTCGAATCGCAGCAGATAGTGTTGCTGCAGCCACGTGGCGGCGCTGGTGACCAGCATGGTGGCCACCATCACGAGCAGCAGGGGGCGCACCAGGACGGTCGATTTGGCAATCAGCACGCCGTCGATGAACAGGCGCGTGAAGGTCGGCGCGGCGAGCCCGGGGACGACCAGGAGGAGTCCCAGCAGCACGGAAAACGCGAGGGCCGCCCCCGACCCCGCAAGCCGCCGTTTGAGCGCCATCACGATGGAGCGGGATTGCCCCCCCTTCTTGAACGTGCTCGATGGGCGGATTTCGAGCACCACGCCGGTGTACGCGCGGTCGAATTCCTCATCGCTCACGGAGCGCCGGCCGCCGCCCGGATCGCTGAGATACACCACGCCCCGGCCAAAGCCCTCCAGCACGAGGAAGTGATTGAACTTCCAGAAAATGATCAGTGGGCCCTGCATCATGCGCAGCGCCGCAATCTCTTTCCGCAATCCGCGCGCATCCATCCCATAGGTGCGGGCGGCGCGAACCACATTGCTGGCCTTGCTGCCGTCGCGCGACACACCGCACGAGATCCGCAGTTCTTCGAGGGGGACGATGCGGCCGTAGTACGCCAGCACGATGGCCAGGGCAGCGGCGCCGCACTCCACGGCCTCCATCTGGATGACCGTCGGGGTGACCACGCGACGTGGGCGCGTGTTAGAGGCCAAAGAGGCTCCGCACGAACGGCAGCACCAGCTCGATGGGGCGCTGCGTGCGCTCGGTCACCAAGGCGTTGGCCAGCGTCCCACTGAATAACCCCACGGCCGGACCGGACCCCGAGGTCCAGCGGTACCCGCTCACGGTCGCCGAATCGGGCGTCAGGGTCACGAACACCTCGAACGGGCTGCCTTTGGCGGACAGCGTGGTGACGAGCCCGTCGTTCTGGAGCACCCGCTTCATCCCTTTGGCGGTGGCCGGGAAACTGGACACCGTCCGCACACGACCGGTGATGTAGCCGAACTCCTCCGGCTTCACGGTGACGGGCGCGAGCCGCACAGCCATACCGGGCTTCACCTTCTTACCGTCGGCCGCCGGGAGATAGATCAGCGCTTCGAGCGGGCCCGTCACGGGCTCCAGGCTCAGCACCGATTCCCCCGCGGCCACGAGCTGCCCATCGGCCACGATCACTTCGACCACCCGACCCTCGGTGGTACTCACGACCGCCGAGGCCGCCTGCACGCGTTTCACGAGCCCGGCGACTTTCCGCTCCGCCTCTTCGGTTTTCAGCCGCGCCGTGGTCAGCTCTTGGGTGGCCCGATTCCGCCACGTGCCCTCGGCCAGCGTGATCTCTTTCAGCTTCGTGCGCGCCGTCTCCTGTCGCGCCTGCTCCGTGAGCGCGCTGCGCCGCGTTTCGAACAGCTTGTCCTCGAGCAGCAGGCGCTGCGCGAGCAAGGTTTCCTCGACCTTCAGGCGTTCGGCGAGCCACCGCCCTTGTTCCCCCGCCTCGGCAATCGTCCGCGTGGCTTCGTCGCGCTGGCTTTGGAACAGCGTGGTCTGCTGCTGCGCGTCCACGGCCTGAAATTGGGCCAGCGCCGCTTGCACGAGACGTGCCGCCGTCAGCTCGGCGCGCGCGTTCTCGAGCTCGACCAGAAGATCCGGCTGCGCCACATTGCCGAGGAGCTGGCCTGGCGTAACCAGATCCCCCGCCGTGACCGTGAACCCGGTGAGCCGCCCGGCGGCGGTCGACACGATCTGCGACACACCACCGGCGCGCAACAAAATGCCTTCGCCGGTGACCTGGGTGGGAATTGCACCCACGACCGACCAGACGAGTGCCATACTCACGAGCGAGGCCAGCGCGGTCAGCGCCAGCCACGCCCGCGGGCTGGTCACACGCAGCGCCCGATCGAGCTCGTCGGGCGACGACAGCTGGTCGAGTGCGGCTTGCCGGAACAGCGACGGTGGACCGCTCACCGTGAGGGGGACGATGACGGAGGCGGGGCCAGTTCCCCCGTCATCCGCATCTCGGCGGTGTACCGTAGCTCGGCGAAGCGCGTCAGCAAATCGGCTTCCGACACACCACGACGTTCATCGCCCTCGAGGTCGGCAATCACATTGCCGCGATGCATCATCACGGTGCGATCGCCGTACTCCACCGCCTGCTCCATGCTGTGCGTGACCATGAAGGCCGTGAGCTTATGCTCGCGCACCACCGCGTCGGTTACGCGCATGACCTGTTCGGCCGCGCGCGGATCGAGCGCCGCCGTGTGCTCGTCGAGCAACAGCAACTGCGGCCGCCGCAGCGTGGCCATGAGCAGCGTCACCGCCTGACGCTGGCCGCCGGACAGCGTGCCCATCGACGCCTCCAGCCGTCCCTCGAGCCGCATGCCAAGCGACGCGAGCAGTGTGCGGTAGCGGTCGAGCGCGGCGCGATCGAGCCCGCGGCGCAAGCCGCGCGGCAAGCCGCGCAGCTCCGCCATACGCATGTTCTCCGCCACCGTGAGCGTAGGGCAGCTCCCCTTGAACGGATCCTGAAACACGCGACCGATCAGACCGGCGCGTTGATGCTCGGCCAAGCGCGTCACATCGGTGGTGCCGATGCGGATCGTGCCGGAATCCGGCAGAAACACGCCGGCGATGGCGTTCAGGATGGTGGACTTCCCCGACCCGTTGCTGCCGATCACCGTGAGGAACTGTCCTTCCGGGAGCGAGAGATCGATGCCGCGCAGCGCATGCACCTGCTCACCGCCGGGCTGTTCGAAGGTCTTCTCGAGGTTCGTGATCGCGATCATCGCGTGGCTCCAGTGCGGGAGGCGCCCTTCCGCAGCTTCGGTAGGACGAGCGCGGCCAAAACGAACACCGCCGTGGCAAGTTTGAGATCGACCGGATTGAGCCCGACGCGCAGCGCGACCGCGATCAACGCGCGGAATCCGACGGCGCCGAGCGCCACCATGATGATCGTGGGGCCCAACCCCCAGCGTTTCGGCTTGAGCGTTTCACCCAGGATCACGGCGGCCATACCGCCGACCAGCGTGCCCACGCCCATGCCGACATCGGCGAAGCCCTGGTACTGGGCAATCAGCGCGCCGGAGAAGGCCACCAGGCCGTTGGCCAGCGCGAGTCCGAGTTCGACCATGCGGCGGCGATCGACGCCCTGCGCCGTGATCATGGCCGGGTTGTCACCCACGGCACGCATGGCGAGGCCGAAGTCGGTGCGCAGGTACCACACCAGCACGAGTCCCAGCACCACCATCATGACGCCGAACAGCACTCCGTACGTGAGGTCCGAATTCCAACCGGCCGTGGCCGGCACGAGGCCGTGCAGGGTGGTGGCCACCGACGGCTGATCGAGCATCGACAGATTCGACCGCCCCATCACGCGCAAGTTCACCGAGTACAACCCGGTCATGACCAGAATACCTGTGAGCAACTCGGTCACGCCGAATCGGGTGTGCAACACGCCGGTGACATACCCCGCCGCCATGCCGACCACGAACGCGGCCAGCGTGGCCAGCACGGGATGGACGCCGCCGAGAATGAGCGCCGCCGCCACGGCGGCGCCCAGCGGGAAGCTGCCGTCGGGGGTGATGTCGGGAAAGCGCAGCACGCGCGACGTGAGATACACGCCCCACGCCAGCGCGACGTAGGCCAGTCCCTGCGCCAGCGTGGACCACCAGAGGGCCCACGGAGAATTGGCCGGGGCACTCGGCGGCGCCGAGCCGGCGGTCGCCGAGCCGGCCTTCGCCGCGCCGCCCGTCGCCGCGCCCGGTTCCGGCGTCCCTGTCTCTGGCATCACCTTGTCGGCGCGGTCGATGATCGCTTGTGGGATCACCACCCCGTACCGCTTGGCCGCGGCCAAGTCGACCTCTAACCGGGTCTTGTTCGTGGACTTGAACGGGATGACCGCCGGTGCCGTGCCGCGCAGCACCCGGATCATGATCAGCCCCATATCGTAGCCGTTGTCCCGGAAGCTCGCGCCCAGCGCGATGGGCGGGCCGACGGTGCCGGTGCTGGTCGTCACCAAGGGTATGTTGGCCTCGCGGGTCGCCTTCACCATCGCCGGCATGCCGCTCAGGATCATGACACTCGGAATCTGCATGATTCCCTGCGCCCCCTGCGCCCGCAACGTCTGCACTCCCGTCACGATGTCCGAGGGGCTGGTGCACGCCACGATCACCAATTTCACGCCCTGCGCGACGGCCGCGGCCTTGGTCTTTTCAATGTAGAACTCGGCAAACGGATCAGACGGATCGTACAGCGTACCCCACGTTTTGACCGCGGGAAATGCCTCGATCGCCACCGCCAGTGTTCTCTCGACCGGCAACGGAATGTCGGCGCCCGTGAGGTTGGGACGGTGCTCGGTCGGGCTGGTGCCGGCGTTGATGATGTAGGGATTCGCCACCGCGCCGAACACCAACGGCCGGTCGGTAATCACCTTCATCGCGCTCTGCAGCGTGACGGTGGCCAGGGTGGCCACGTGGGTCACGCCGCGCTGCTTGAACTCGTTGGCGATCAGCGACAGGGTTGGGATATCCCCCTGCGCATTGCGCTCGATGAGGGTGATGGTCGAGTCGGCCACGTACCCCGAGTCGGCGAGCGCTCGGAGGAAGCCGTCCTTGGCCTCCTCGAGCGGGGCAATCGCCGCCACTTGCATCAAGCCGATCACGGGACGCGTCGGGGCGGGCGCGTCTCCGCCACAGGCCGCCGTGAACAGGAGAGCCAGCGAGGCCAGCCGACGCAGCGGCGGCCGCGCGTGAAGCGGCGTGGGGGACGTCATGCGTTTCGGGTGGAGAGGGGCGGCGGGCATGCCACAGATTCGTAAGTTGGGCGAATACTAGGCGGGCATGCCACAGATTCGTAAGTTGGGCGAATACTAGGCGTGCATGCCTCAGGCCGCCAGAACCGACCTGCTGCCGTCGTGAGCACCCGCCGCGGGACCCGTCGGAGCGTCCACAGACGTCGCCACGCGCGCTATACTTCTTCCTTCATCAAGCGGACTCGGCGTCGTTGCCGCGCCGCGCGCGCCACCATGCCGCCGACCGGAGCCGGTCCTTACGTGACGACCTTTCAGCAGGCCCTTGCCGATCGCTACCGCATCGAACGCGAGCTCGGCGTTGGCGGCATGGCGCGTGTGTATCTCGCGCGCGACCTCAAGCACGACCGGCTCGTGGCCGTCAAGGTCATGCTCCCCGAGGTGGCGGCCTCGCTCGGCGCCGAGCGGTTTCTCCGGGAGATCCAGCTGGCCGCCCGCCTCACGCACCCGCACATCCTGCCGCTGCTCGATTCCGGCACCGCCGACGGCGTGCCGTTCTACGTCATGCCCTTCGTCGACGGCGAAGACATCCGCGCCTGGCTCGATCGCGACGGACGACTCGGCGTGGCCGACGCGGTCCAGATTGCCCGGGAGGTCGCCGACGCGCTCAACTACGCGCACGCCGCCGACGTGCTGCACCGCGACGTGAAGCCGGAAAACATTCTCATGCTCGCCGGGCACGCCGTGATGCTCGACTTCGGGGTCGCGCGTGCCATGTCGGCCTCAAGGGAGGAAGAGGCCAGCGCCGACGGTGAGGCGGCCGGCATGGCGGTGGGAACGCCGGCGTACATGAGCCCCGAGCAGGCGGCCGGAGAAAGCGGGATCGACGGACGCAGCGACCAGTATGGGCTGGGGCTCATGCTGTGGGAGATGCTGGCCGGCGAGCAGCCCTTCACCGGCCCCACAGTGCAAGCCGTCATCGCCAAGCGGTTTTTCGAGGTCCCGGCGCCGATTGACAGCAAGCGCCCCGAGGTGCCACCGCACGTCGTGGATGCGCTCACCCGGTCGCTGGCCAGCGACCCGGCCGACCGGTTCGCCACGGCCGGTGCCTTCGCGAAGGAACTCGCGCGCGCTACCGCCACCGCGCCGGCTCCCGCCGCCCCCGCCTTCCCCTCGATCGCGGTGCTCCCCTTCACCAATATCGGGCAGGATCCCGAGAACGCCTTCCTCGCTGACGGTATTGCCGACGAAGTCATCAGCGCGCTGGGACGGTTGCGCACGCTGCAGGTGGCGGCCCGCACGTCGAGCTATGCCTTCCGCGGCAAGACCGACGATCTCGCCTCCATCGGGACCGCCCTCAAGGTGGCGCATGTGCTCGAGGGGAGCGTGCAGCGCGGGGGCGCGCGTATCCGCGTGAAGGTCGCCCTGCTGCGCGTGGCCGACGGGCAGCAGCTGTGGAACGCCCAATTCGACCGCCTGCTCGACGACGTGTTCGCCATCCAGGACGAAATCAGCGCCAGTATCTCGGGTGCGCTCGAAGCCACGCTGGTCTCCGGGGCGCCGGGAGCGCCGGCGGCGGTCGCGGCGGCCCCTATGGCGCGCGCCGCCGCCCCCTCCACCGACGTCGAGACCTACCAGCTGTATCTCAAGGGCCGCTTCCAGTGGAATCGGCGCACCGAGGAGGGGCTGTCGCAGGCCGTGGATCTGTTCCGCGCCGCCACCGAGCGCGACCCGCAGTTCGCCCCCGCCTTTGCCGGACTCGCCGACAGCTACGTGGTGCTTGGCACCTACGGCGCCCGCGCGCCGCACGAGGTCATGCCACTGGCGCGCGACATGGCCCGCAAGGCGCTGGCCATCGATCCGTCACTCGCCGAGCCCCACGCCGCCCTCGGCATGGTCGCGGCCTCGTACGATCACGACTGGGCCGCCGCCGAAGCCAGCTTCGCCCGCGCCGTCACCCTCGCCCCGGCGTACGCCACGGCCTATCAGTGGCGTGCGGTCGCGCTGTGGGTACCGCTGGCGCGCTTCGACGACGCCATGGCCGACATCGCGCAGGCGCAGACCCTCGACCCCCTCTCGCTCGCTATCAGCGCCACGGCGGGGATCGTGCTCGCCCTGGCGGGACGCTGCGACGATGCCATCGCCCGGCACGGCCAGACGCTGGCCCTCGCCCCGAAATTCGGCATGGCGCACTTCTTCCTGGCGCAGGCGCAACTCGGGGCCGGCCTGGTGGCCGACGCCGAGGAGAGCGTGGCGCAGGCCATTGATCTCACCGGCGGGTCGCCGGAAATGTTCACGCTCGGCGCGCTGGTGTCCGCCGCCATGGGAGACCGGTCGCGGGCGCAAGACGTGCGCGACGGCCTCTTGGGGCTACGCGAAGAGCGCTACGTGGGCGCGTCGCTTATTGCCCGGGCGCATCTGGCCAGCGGAGCCCCAGACGACGCGATCGCGTGGCTCCAGCGTGCGGTAAACGAGCGTGACGCCGACGTGATCTACCTTGGGGCGCGGCACGAGTACGCGCCGCTGCTCGGCTCATCAGCGTTTACCGACCTGCTCGAGCAACTCAGACTCTAGCGGCCATCTCGAAGTGGTGTCCCGGCGCCAGCCGCGCGAGGTGGTGCGGTGTGTCGATCGCGAGCACCTGCGCCATGACCAAGGCGTCGTCGCCGGGCTTGAGGTGCGTCACGTACACCGGCACGCGCCCCGGCAATAGGCGCAGCACGTCGGCCAGGGTGCTCGGAATCAGGTGCCCTGAGCGCTCGGCCAACTCGGCGTAATCATCCGTGAAGGACACGTCGGCCACCACGTGCGCCAACGGCTCCGATTGCAACAGCGCCCAGCAGGCCGGGTTGGGACCCGAGTCGCCCGTGAACACCCACCAGCCGTCGGCGGTGTCGACGGCGAGCCCGCAGGCGGGCACCGGATGAACGGCGGGGAGCACCCACAGCCGTCGGGTGTTGGCTCCGTCACCAAGCGTGAGCACGTCACCAACCGCAAACGGGTGAAACGTCAGGATCGGCTGCGCGGAGCTGGGGATCGTCAGGAAGTCGGGCCAGATCGTGCCATTGAACACATGCGTCCGCAGCGTGTCCAGCGTCTCGGGCAAGCCATGCACCCGGATGGGGCCGCGTCCCGTCGGGGCCATCCGCGTAGGCAGCACCACGTCCGCCAACAGCGGCAACGACTGCACATGATCGAGATGCGCGTGGGTGAGCAAGACATCGTCGATACGCGTCATCTCCTCTACGGAGAGTTCACCCACGCCCGTGCCGCAGTCGAACAACACCCGATCGTCCAGCAGGAACGCCGTCGTGCGGCACCCGGCGGCGATGGCGCCGGAGCACCCCAGCACGCGGATACGCACGGGAGGAGGGCCGGATTGAGGGGGCATGCGTGGTGGGTCCGCGGGGTATCGTTACAAGAGAAGGCCTCGCAACAATAACCGTGTGCACAGCTGGCAGGGCAAGAGCGGGCCGCCAGCTTGACGCCCGCGAGGTGCGAGGCAACTATCCGCTCTCCATGTTGAGCCCGACGCGTCCCTTCGCTTCCTCCAGCGCCCGCCGATGCAGCCCATGACCGCGCGCCTTCTGGTCGTCGATGATACGCCGGCCAACATCCAGACGCTGGCCGCGACGCTCAAGCCGGCCGGCTATCAAGTGATGGTGGCGACCAACGGCGCGCAGGCACTCGAGGCAATGGGCCGCGTCGTTCCCGACCTCATCCTGCTCGACATCATGATGCCGGTGATGGATGGCTATGAAGCCTGCGCCCACATCAAGGCCAATCCGGCGTGGCGTGAAATCCCCGTCATTTTCCTCACCGCGAAGACCGGCACCGCCGATCTCGTCAGGGCGTTCGAACTCGGTGCTGTTGACTACGTGAGTAAGCCGTTCAATGCGCACGAACTGCTGGCCCGCGTCCAGACGCATCTCACGATGAACCAGCTACGGGTCGGGCTCGCCGAAAAGCACGACGAGTTGGCGCGCATCAATGCGATCGTGCGGAGTGCCTTCGGTCGCTACGTGTCCGAGGAAGTCGTGACCAGCATTCTCGAGACGCCGGAGGGTCTCGAGATCGGCGGCGAAGAACGCGAGCTCACGATTCTCATGTCCGACCTGCGCGGCTTCACCGCACTCACGGAGTCGCTGCCGCCTCAGGAGGTCATCGGGGCGCTGAACGTGTATCTCGAAGCGATGGTCGAGGTGATCTTCCAGTTCGACGGCACGATCGACGAAATCATCGGCGATGCCATTCTGGTGATGTTCGGCGCGCCGGTCGCGCGGGCCGATCATGCCGCACGGGCGGTGGCCTGCGGCATCGCGATGCAGCGGGCCATGGCCAGCGTGAACGCCCGCCTGCAGACGTACGCGGGCCCGGAACTCGAGATGGGGATCGGCGTGCACACCGGTCGCGTCATCGTGGGGAACATCGGCTCGGCGCGCCGCACGAAGTACGCGGCCGTCGGCGCCAACGTCAACATGGCGGGGCGCATCGAATCGTTTACCACGGGCGGCCAGTTGCTGGTGTCCGAGAGCACGCGTGATGCGATCAGTGCACCCCTACAGGTGGCCCACGAATTCCGCGTGGAGCCCAAGGGATCGGCCCGCAGCATCACGCTATTCGATGTCAGGGGCATCGGCGCCCCGTACGATCTGGCCCTGCCGGAAAGCCTCGTCGTGATGCACCCGCTGCCCACGCCGCTGGCGGTGCAGTGCCTGCTTCTCGAAGACAAAGCGGTGGGGCGCGTGGCGCATGATGGCACCATCGTGGCCTGCTCCCTACGCGACGGCGAGCTGATCACCACCGCGCCGCTCGTGGCGCTCAGTAACGTCAAGCTGCTCGTGGCCGGTACGCCAGACGACGATCCCGACGGCGCCCCCGCCGGAGAGATCTACGCGAAGGTGACCGCCGCGGCCGACGGCGGCAAGCAACGGGCACGACTCCGGTTCACGTCCATGAGCCCCGAGCTGAAGCGATGGGTGCAACAGCTCGCGCCCTGACGCCCGCGCCGCCCTACCCCATCGGGACCCGGGCGGACGCCAGCAGCACGTACAACTCGGCCACTTCCTGCGTCAGCGCTCGGCTCACTTCCTCGAGCGCCGAGACCTGATCGATCCGGGCGCGGAGCCGCTGGTACTCGGAGTCGATGAGCAGCCGTTCCATGATCCCCGTGGCCCGCAGCAACCCCACCAGCATGGCATCGCGGGTTTCCGGGATGTCGTCGCTATTCAGCAGCGTCATCACGCGGCTCTTCACTTCGCGCTCCTCCAGCCCGCTGGTGGGCGGATATACGCGCGTCTTGAACACCCAGAGCAGCCGTTTTTCGACCGACTGCAGCACGCCGCGTTCGACGAGTCGCGCCAAAATACGATCGCGCAGCTCCGGCCCAGGTACGGCCAGACGCCGCAGCCACTCCGCGCTGGATAACGGCTCGGGTTCGGCGGTAATGCGAGCCAACACGTCATCCAGGATCGCGTTCCCGGTGGGCGCCGCCGAGAGCACAAACAGCTGTGCGGGATCGGTGTCGATGCGCGCCGCCAGCGTCAGATCCATCACCAGCGCCGCCGCGATCGCCGTCTCCAACGAGAACGGCAGTAACTCGATCAGACGACCGGTATCGTCATCGAGTGCCACCAGCAGCAGCTCTTCCGTTAGGGACAGCGGGGTCGGGCTGGTCATCAGATCGCCTCAGGTCCGGATTTCGAAGATCTTGTCGAAGCCACTGATCTTGAGGACATCGAGCACGACGGATGTCGGAGACATCAGCACCACCGCACCGCCCTTCGCCTTGGCGGTCTTGGCGGTCATCAACAGCACGCGCAGTCCGGCGCTGCTGACGTATTCCAGCTGACTCAGGTCGACGGTGACCGAATTCGCGTCGCCGGCGAGGAGGGCCTTGAGCTCCGCTTCGTGCGCGGCGGATGTAAAGCCGTCAAGGCGACCGGCGAGGAGGTACGTAGCAGTTGCGGACATGGGCGAGGTGGCGAGAGAAAAGAGTGGCTCGGTGGACGCGCGACTCGTTCGGGGCGGCGTCACGTATCAATTAATTATAACTCGACAGCCTCAGCCTTGACTCATCGCACCGTCTCCGTCATGGTCACAAGGTTGCGACACGGCATGTACGCCGAGGCGCCTGTATTCGGACGGCCGCTTCCCCCGCCCATCGGCGACGGTCGCCGCCCGCCCCCGCTCATTCCGCCCGGCCTCTCTCATGCGCATCAAAACCACCAATTCGCTGATCCTGCTCGTTGCCGTGCCGCTGCTGGGCGGCTGGTTCGTGGCGAACCGGGCCGAGCGCCAGTACGTCGACACGCAGATGGTGTCGGAAGCGGCACTCCCGGCGGCGCTGCTGGCCCTCGACCAGCTGCGTCAGGGGTCCGACCGGCTCACCGCCGACGTGCGCGCCTTCGCCGCCACCGGCGACCTGCTCTGGCGCGAGGACTTCGAGACGGAAGTTGCGCGTGACCGCAACCGCACCAAGGCCGTGGAGAAGCTCAAGGCGCTGAAGCTCACCGGGGATGAAACGCGACTCCTCGACAACACGGTGGCCAAGTCGACGGCGCTCATTGCCCTGGAAGATCAGGCGTTCGCGGCGGCCGGCGAGAAGAATTTCACACGGGCTATTTCGCTCGTGTATGGCGACGACTATCGCACCCGTAAGGGCGATATTACTGAGGGGCTCGACCAGTTCCGGGAGATCGTCACGGAGCGGCTGAAGGTGGAGGTGACCGCAGCCCAGAAGAACGCGCAAACCGTGCGGGTGGTGCGCCAAGCGTGCATCGCGGCGGCGGCACTGCTGTTGCTCTTCACGCTGGCCTTTTTCTACCGACAGGTCGTCCGTCCGCTGGACACGCTCAAGCACGACGTCGACGCGCTGCTGGCCGGAGTGACCGACGTCAAGATTCACCATCAGGACGATGCGAACGAAGTCGGTGACGTGGCGCGCTCGCTGCAGCGCTACCGCACCACCGCCGACGAGGTGGAGCGTCAGCGACAGATCAAGGCGATGGTCGGCCATGTCTCAGCGGCTCTGCAATCGGCCGACAGCCTCCCCGAGTTTGGACGACAGCTGCTCTCCACGCTCATGCCGGAACTGCAGACCGGCGCCGCCTCGGTGTACTGCATGGAGGCCGACGGCACGTCACTCGCCTGCTTGAGCACGTACGGGCTCGACGCCACCCTCGCCACCCGGCAGACGGTCGCGATCGGCGACGGCCTGATCGGCCAGTGCGCCAAGGAGCGGAGCAAGCTCACGTGGAATGACGTGCCGCCCACGTACGCGCGGCTGGCCTCGTCGCTCGGCGGAGCCACCCCACGCGTGATCGTCGCCGTCCCGGTGCTGTCGAAAAATACCACGCTCGGCGTGATCGAGCTGGCCCTGTTCGCGCCGCTGAGCGACAGCCATCGGGCCCTGATCGACGAGGTGATGCCGGTGGTCGCCCTCCAGCTCGAAATCCTGCTGCGCAATGTCCGCACGCAGGAACTGCTCGAGCGCACCCGTGAACAGGCGGACGAACTCGAGGCGCAGACCGGCGCCCTCACGCAATCGCAGGACGCGCTGATGGAACAGCGCTCGCAATTGATTGAACAGCAGGAGGAGATGCGGGTGTTGGCCGAGATCGGCAAGGTGGTGAACGCCTCGCTCGACATCGACACCGTGCTCGAAACGATCATCACCGAAGCCGTCCGCTTGGGCGGGGCGGACTCCGGAACGCTCTACGAATTCGACGAAGCCGACGGCACCTTCAATCCGCGGTTCAACGTGGGGATGTCGGAGGAGATGGTGGCGGCGCTGCGCGGGTCGCGCATCCGCATCGGCCCGGGCAGCGTGGTGGGGATGGCCGCCGAGAAGCGCGGCGTCTATATGGTGGAGGACATCGAGAACGACCCCACGTATCAGCTGCGGGCGGCGAACAAGCGGGGTGGCGGGTTCCGCGGGCTGCTGGGCGTCCCCACGATGAGCAACGATCGCATCATCGGCGGGATCGTGATCCGGCGCCGCGAGCCAGGCGCGTTCGATGCCTCGCGCGTGAGCCTGCTGCAAACGTTCGCGACGCAGTCGGTGATGGCGATTCAGAACGCGCGGTTGTACGCGGAGATCCGCGTCAAGGGTGAGCAGCTCGACAACGCCAGCCAGATGAAGTCGCAATTCCTGGCCAACATGAGCCACGAAATCCGCACGCCGATGAACGCGGTGATCGGGCTCGCCTACCTCGCGCTCAAAACCGATCTCACCGACAAGCAGCGCGATTACGTCGGTAAGATCCACACCGCCGGCAACTCACTGCTCGGCATCATCAACGACATTCTCGACTTCTCCAAGATCGAAGCCGGCAAGCTCGATATCGAGTCCACCGACTTCAATCTCGAGGATGTGTTCCGCGCCGTCACCACCGTCACCAGCCAGAAGGCGTACGACAAGGGGCTCGAGTTCCTCGTCGATATTCCGAGCACGGTGCCGGTCGATCTCATCGGCGATCCGCTGCGCCTGAATCAGGCGCTCACGAACGTCATCAACAACGCCGTCAAGTTCACCGAACAGGGCGAAATCCACATCAAGGCGGCGCTGGTCGAGCGCGTCGACGATTCGGTGCTGCTGCGCTTCAGCGTGCGCGACACGGGCCCCGGCATGACCGCCGAGCAGTGCGCCAAGCTGTTCCAGCCGTTCACGCAGGCCGACATGTCCACCACGCGCAAGCACGGTGGCACCGGGCTTGGCCTCACCATCAGCAAAACGCTCGTGGAGCTGATGGGCGGCGAAATCGGGCTCGAGAGCGAGCCCGGCGTGGGCACCACGTTCTTCTTCACCGTGCGCGTGGGCATGGGTCAGGCCACCGACCGTCGCACGATGGTGCCCGAGGCAATGCACCGCCTGCGGGCGCTCGTGGTGGACGACAACCCGGTGGCACGCGAAATCCTCACCGACTCGCTCGGCGACCTCGTGGCCACCGTGGATTCGGTGAGCTCGGGCGCCGAAGCGCTGGCCGCCATCCGGCTGCACAACGGCGACGCCACGGCGCCGTACGATGTGGTGTTCATGGACTGGCGCATGCCCGGGCTGGACGGCTTGCAGACCACGCGGCTGTTGCGCTCGGAAACGGGGCTCGCGTCGCAACCGGCGGTGGTCATGGTGACCGCCTTCAGTGGGGAGGAGGTCAAGGAAGCGGCGGGTGCCCTCAATCTCAACGGCTTCATGGTGAAGCCGGTGAGCAAATCGATGGTACTCGATACGCTGGTCACGCTCTTTGCCAGTGCATCTGAAACCGGCACCATGCGCACCGCCGGCGGCGCCGTCGACGTGGATACCGACCTCGATCGCTGCGCGGGCGCCCGCGTGCTGCTCACCGAAGACAACGAGATCAACCAACAGATCGCCATCGAGCTGTTAGAGGGATCGGGCGCGCACGTGACCGTGGCGAACAACGGGCGCGAAGCCGTCATGCACCTCGATGCAAACCCCACCGGATTCGACGTCGTGTTCATGGACCTGCAGATGCCCATCATGGACGGGCACCAGGCCACGATGGCGATCCGCAACGACGCGCGCTTCACTACGCTGCCGATCATCGCGATGACCGCGCACGCGTCGAACGATGAGCGCACGCGCTGTCTGGCCGAGGGCATGAACGACCACATCTCCAAGCCCATTGCGCCGGCCATCCTCTTCGCCACGTTGGAGAAGTACTACGCGCCCGCCCGAGCGGCCGCGGTGCGGGCCGCCCGGGCCGCCCAGGCCGTCGCGGCCGGGCCGGCAAGTACGGCGCCCGTGGCCGCACCCGGAACGGCACCCGGAACGGCACCCGCGGCTGCACCCGATGCGCTGCCGCGGATTTCCGGGCTCGCGGTGGACGAGGGGCTCGCCCGCGTGGCGGGGAACAAGAAGTTGTACGTGAAGCTGCTGCGGCAGTTCGTGGCGCAGGAAGCTGACGCCGGCGCGCGCATCAGCGCCTGTCTGGCCAGCGACGATCGCGGCACCGCCGAGCGGCTCGCCCACACCGTGAAGGGCGTGGCGGGCTCCCTCGGCGCCGGCGCCGTACAGGCCGCCGGTGGGGTGCTGGAAAAGGCAATTGGAGACGGGGCCGACGCCGACAGCTGTGCGCCGCACTGTGACGCGCTGGCCGCAGAAATGGCCCTCCTCATCGAACGGCTCGGGCCGGATTACGCGCCGGCCCCCGTGGAAACCTCGGCGGCCCCGGTGGCAGCCTTCGATCCGACCACGGGAGGGGCCATCGTGGAACGCACGCTGCAACGTCTCGCCGACTTCGATGCCGATGCCGCCGAAGATGTCGACAGCCATCGTGACGTGTTCCGCGCGCTGCTGGGCCACGAGGGCTTCGCCGCGTTCGAAGCGCACATACAGGGATATGCCCTCGGAGACGCACACGCCGCCCTCGAGGCGGCCCTGAGCGCGCATACGTAATGCACATCATGCTCGAAGTGCCGGCCCGCCTCGAGGCGCTGGCGCTGGTGATTGCCCAGGCGCGGGCGCTCGCGTTACTCGTCGGATGCGACGCGGCGCGCACTGCGGCGGTCGAACTCGCCTGTGAGGAAGGGTTCAGTTTGATCCTCGATCGCGTGGACGGGCCAAGTGATTCGCTGGTGCGCGTACACGCCACGATCACGCCCTTGGCGCTCGAGATTGCCTTTGACGATCGCGAGATTCCACCGCTCTCCATCGCACACGACCACGACGCGCCCGACAGCGCGTCGCTCGACGGCATCGACCTCTCGGCGGTGGCCCGGCAGCTCATTCGTCACAGCGCCGACGAAGCGCGCTGGATTCCCCTCGGACGGCAAGGCAACCGGCTCTCGCTCGTCTTCCATCGTCGGGACCCCGACATCACCACATCGGCTCCGCCGGAGTCACTGGTCCCGTTCTCCGACAGCGCGCCGCTCGCCCCGGCGCAGGAGTACATCGTGCGCGTGGCGGGGGCCGACGGCGCGGATGACTGGGCCCAGATTGCGCGCGCCATCTACCGCACCTACGGCTTCAGCTACGCCGACGATCTGTACATCCCGGATCGGATCCGGGAGCTCAACCGCGCCGGCCATGTGCTGTCGATCGTGGCCACCACGACGGACGGCGAGGTCGTGGGGCACTATGCCCTCGACCTGCGTGGCTTCGGCCAGCTAGGCGCCGCGTCCTGCGCCACTGGCGAACTGGGGAAGGCGGTGGTCGATCCGGCGCACCGCAGCCGCGGCCTAATGGAGCGCATGCGGCGCCTCACCGAGGAGCGCGCGCAGGCACTGGGGCTGCTCGCCGTGTTCAGCGAGCCCACGATGAAGCATCCGTTCAGTCAGCGAGCCAATGAACGGCTCGGGGCCCGCGCCTGCGCCATCAACCTCGCTCTGGTCGGCGGTATCGTGGAGCTGAAGGGGATCGCGGTGGCCGACGCCACCGAGCGCACCACCGTGCTGGTGTACTTCCAGCCGCTAGTACCACCGGCGGCGCGCACGATTTGTGCGCCGCCGCAGCACCGGGCCATGCTGCAGCGCACCTACGACGGCTGCGGCATTCCCGTCACGATCACCGACGGCGGTGAACCCACCGGTGACAGCGAGGTGACGGTGACGTTCGTAGCCGGCCCCGATTTCGGCATGATCGTGGTGCGGCATGCGGGCGCCGACATCGCCACGACCCTGCGCGCCGCACGCGACGAGCTGGTGCGACGCGCGGGGGCACGGGTGATCTTCCTCGACCTGCGTCTCGACGACGTGGGGTGCGCCGCCGCCTGTACCGCGGCCGAGCAACTCGGCTTCTTCTACGGCGGACTGTGCCCGCACTTCAGCATGGGCGACGACGTCCTACGGATGCAGTCGATCGACGTCCCGATCGATATGAACCGGCTGGCCGTGGCCGGCCCCTTCGCGCGCGAGATCCTGGACTATATCATCGCCGATCGCGCGCGCGTGGAGCAGGCAGGCACTGGGGGCGTAACTACCCAGTACTCAGTGACCTGAGTTCAGGCGTCAGACTGGGTATAGTGGTCAGCGTTCAGCAGCGACAGTGCACAGTACCGAGCGTTTGACTGGCGGCGCGGCGATGAATGCACGGCAAAGCCGGCGCCGCGCACGTCACACAGGCAATTCTCGACACTGTGCACTGTCGCTGCTGAACGCTGACCACTATCCACAGTCTGACGCCTGTACCTGCCCGTCTGAACTCAGACCACTGGGCCGTTCCCGCTGACGGCGGCTACGCCGCCCCCGACCAGGACAGCACCGCCACCGTGATATCGTCGGACTGCGGCGCCGCCCCCGAGAAGCCGATCACGCTGTCGAAAATCGCGGTGACCAGCCCCTTCGCCGTGGCGCCGCCGTCGTCGCGCACGCGTTCCACCAGCCGCGCCTCCTCGTACATTTGCACGTCGACGTTGAAGGCCTCGGTGACCCCATCGGTGTACAGCACGAGCGTATCGCCGGGGGCGAACTGCACCGAATCCTCGTCGTAGCTGGCGGGGAACATGCCCAGCACCAGTCCGGCGGCCGAGGTCAG
>Ga0114970_10000411_pt1 | contig 32056 bp, 30 predicted proteins | sample M_140205_XF_Meta_FD_87030 | JGI IMG/M metagenome (GOLD analysis project Ga0114970, IMG submission 87030) | Freshwater microbial communities from Lake Montjoie, Canada to study carbon cycling - M_140205_XF_MetaG | ecosystem: Environmental > Aquatic > Freshwater > Lake | place: Lake Montjoie...
CACCCGCGAGAGGAAGACCCGGACTTCCACGCCGCGCTTTACGAATTCGTCGCTCGCCTCGTCGTGCGCAAATTGGAGGCCACCTCACGTCGTCTTGCCGAAGTCGAAAAGGAATTGAAGCTGCTACGTGAATCGCAACCTGTGGCTGAAATCAAAGCGGTGGCAGCGCCTAAGCTCAAGCGTCCGGTAAAACGTGCCCCTACTGGCAGAAAGCCAGTTCGTAGGAGGTAATCGTCCTCAGGCACCGGCACCAATCGTGATGCGCTTCGCAGGAATCGGCGATTCGATGATGCCGAGTTCGGTTTCTTGTTTCAAACGGAGTTGCCCACAAGCGGCGGCGATGTCGTGACCTTTTTCGCGGCGTAGCGTGGCGGTCACGCCAGCATTCGTGAGCACGGCAAGGAAGGCGTCCTGGCTGGCTTCACTCGGGCGCACCCATTCAAGACCATCGACAGTGTTGTAGGGAATGAGGTTTACCTTAGCATTCACAGATCGTGCGCGTTTGGCGAGAGCGTGGGCTTGCTGCAGACTGTCGTTCACGTTGGCGATGAGGATGAATTCGAAGGTAAGGAACTGCTTTCGCTTTTGGTTCCAGTAGTCGAGCGCTTCAAATAACTCAGCGAGGTTGTGCTTGCGGTTCACCGGCATGATTTTCTCACGCACCTCGTCGGTGGCACCGTGAAGCGAGATGGCGAGGCGAATTTGCAGTGGAAAATCGGCAAGTTTTTTGATCTGCGGTGCCAGACCGCTCGTGCTGACGGTCATGTGACGCGCACCGATGCCGATGCCCCATTCGGCATTGAGGATTTCAATGGCTTTGGTGACGTTCGAGTAATTCGCGAGCGGTTCGCCCATGCCCATGAAGACGAGATTGTCCACGCGCTCGCCTGCATGCGCCTCGACCTGCACGATCTGCTCAACGATCTCGGCAGCGGTGAGGTTGCGTGTGAAACCGGCGAGGCCGCTGGCGCAAAATTTGCAGTCGTAGGCGCAGCCGACCTGACTGGAGACGCAAAGCGTGCGGCGGTCGGATTTGCCGCCGTAGAGCGCGGGATTGGCCGGGATGAGCACTGTTTCGACGTAACGGCCGTCATGCAGCTTGAAGAGAAATTTGCGCGTCGTGTCAGCAGAGCCGGTGACTTTGGCAATGCTGAGTGAGCGTGTGACAAAGCGTGTGGCGAGGGCTTCGCGCGTTGCTTTGGGCAGATTCGTCATGTCATCGAAACTGGCGGCGCGTTTGGCGAAGATCCACTCCACGAGCTGTTTGGCACGAAACGCGGGCTGACCTAGCTCCGCAAACACGGAGGCGATTTCCTCGGGCTTCATGCCGAGAAGTGCCTGGGGTGCAGTGGTGATGCTCATGGGGGCTGCGACAGTGGCAGGAAATGGGAGATTTGAAATTTGAGATTTGAAATAGGCTGAACAAGGCCACTTTGGCTGCATGAATCTCGCCGGACTGTTTGTCGTACTGGTCGTCGTTGGCGCAGGCATCGGTATTGCGCTGTTTGCCTGCGTGGTGGCGGCAATGCTGATGGCGCTGGGTGTGGTATCGAGTTCGGTGGCGATCGGGTTCATCACAAAACGGCCAGCGATAGGCGCGCGCGTGTTTTTGCTGCAATGCGGTGTGCTGTCAGGCATTCCAGCAGGTGCGGTGACGGCCTGGATTGGGCGCGCATTCTTTGAGATGGCGGACGCGAGTTGGATGATCGCGGTTTACGGCGGCATCGGTGGTGCGCTAGCGGGAGCCGTGATCGCTTTGATGCTGGATTTCATTTTTCGCCGTTCCCAAGCATGGCTGGAGGAACGGAAAAAGCGCACGATGGGCTAAGGCTGCTTCTCCTGCTCGCGAAATTGCGTGGGCGTAAGGCGCGTCATCTTCTTGAAGTCCTTACTAAAGAAGAACTGGTCGTGATAGCCAACCTGGCGGGCGATTTCTTTGACGGGATCGTCGGATTCGATGAGTCGGCGCTTGGCCTGATTGATGCGCTCGCGTCGTAGCCAGTCGATGGGACTGGTGCCGATGGCGGCTTTGAACTGACGGCTGAAGTGGCTCTCGCTCATGCCGCTGATCTGCGCCAGTTCTGCCACTCGCATGGGCATGTGGAAGTAAAGACGCATGCGCTCAAGCGCCTTTGACACGGCCTGCGGCAGTTCCGGTTGAATGAGGCCCGGCTCGGAGAGGCGCACGTGAAAAGCGAGTCCGATGATGGCAGCGATGGCGGCGCTGGCGAGCGCAGCATCACTCGGCCGTGTGCCGCCCATGTATTGAAAGGCGTGTTCGAACTCCTGTGCGACCAATGGCTCGTTGATGCCTTCGAGCACGGGCTGCGAACGCACCTGCAACAATTCCGCGATGCGATCAAGTGCACGGCCCTCGATGCGCATCCAGTATAGCTCCCATGGATTGCGATTGGAGGCACCGTAGAGATGTGGGTGATGGCAATTGACCCAAACGAGAGCGCCGGGGCCGACGTCATGGCGTTTGCCACCCACTTGCACCCAGCCGCGGCCCTTGAGGCAGAGGACTAATTCATGACCGGGATAGGTTTCACGCTCGATCCGGTGCTCAAATCCAGCGCGCAGATGCCCAGCACGCACCACAGAATAAAACAAATCGCGCTGCCAGTCTGCGGGAGTGGCATAAAGATTCTTCACGAAGACGGTTTCTTGAAACAGCGAAGACATGGCCGGATAATACATTCAACCACCGCCACGTGTCGAGCGGTGATTGCACGCTGCCAAGGCCACAAGGGGAAAATCCTTTTGCAGCAAGGGTGGCAGCGCGGCATAATCACCACCCCTGCGCGAACCCACAACCCCACGCGCATCTTCCAGCCCCATGCCCACCTACGATTACGAATGCCAGAAGTGTGGCCACCAGTTTGAAGCCAAGCAGTCCATGAAGGACCCGCATCTCACTGACTGCCCACAAGAATGCTGCCCCGGCCCCATCAAGCGCAAGATCGGCCTCGGTGCCGGCTTGATCTTCAAAGGCTCCGGTTTCTACATCACCGACTACCGCAGCGATTCATACAAAGCGGCAGCAAAGAAAGATTCGGAAGGTTCGTCATCATCGACAAGCAGTTCGACCACGACTAGTACGCCTGCACCTGCAAGTCCTGCACCTGCGGCGGCGAAGCCGAGTACGGCAGCCTGATCCTGCCTCCATCTGCACTCCTGAACCGCCGTGACTCGCCACCTGCTCCAAATTCTGCGGCTGCTCTTCATCAGTGCGCTGGCTGGAGCCGCATGGGTTGCGCATCGTCCGGCAGAATTGCCGATGGCCTTGCCGATCAGCAACGCCAAGGCCGATGACCTGCTCGATGTGCTACGACAAACGGCGATCAAACGTGCGGCCGTGATGGAAATCAGTGAGGCAGAGGTGAATCGCCATCTTGCCACCACACTCACGGGTAAAGTCGCGAGTATGTTCGGAAACTGGACTGCATTTGATGGTGCACGCATTGAACTGCAGCCGGACCGCGTACGTTTGTTCCTAGTCTGGAAGCTGCGAGGCTATACACGCACTGCAAGCGTCGATCTCGCCATCAGTCGTGATCAGGACAACTTCCATGTCGAGATCTTAAACGGGGCCTACGGGCATCTGGAAATGTCGCGTGGCATGATGCGCCCGTTGTATCCAGCGCTGCGTGCTGTGGCGGAGGCGCTCGATCCCGAGATCCGAGCACTGTTTCAAATGACCAAGATCACCATCGCCAAGGACAAACTCGTGCTCGATCCACGCTTTCCACCTGCATGACTCGTCAACTTCCATTCTTCAACGCTGGCGCAGTTCTAATGCTAGCTACGTGCCTGTTTGCTGCGGCACAGACACCTGCTCCGCCTGTGCCCAAGCTCACACAGGCACAAAAGGAAGCCGCCGCAGCCATTGAGGCACCGAAAACATTCACGCCCCCGCCGCTACCGGGCCAATTGCAGGGCAATACGCCAGTCAAGCCTGTGATACCTGCCAGCGTCAGCGCTCCAGCGCCCGTTCCAGCGCCTGCGCCTCTACCGAGCAATTCTGCCAGCAAAATGCAGGTGCTCGATGCTGTGACCCAACAGCCAACGGCAACCGAAGCGCCGCGTGTGGCATCACCTTCGGATAAAATGCCCATCACCAGATCCACGAGCACCAGCAAACAATTCATCGTACATGGGAAGGTGTTTCAGACCCGCAGCGCCATGTCATCGCGCTGCGAGGAGATTTCCCAAGAATTGCGCACTGTGCTCAATGACAAGGAACCGTGGGTGCTCCCCATCGTCGTGCTGCTCAATACCGGTGACGAAGCCATCAAGTCGAAAGGCCCGCCGATCTCCACCGCGATCTCTGAACTCACACACGGCGGATTTCATCTTCAGGTGACGATCAACGAGCGACCCGGCCTCAATGCGGCGGATCTGCGCAAGGAAGTGGTGCGCGCCCTGCTTGCCGAGCGCATTCTACGCAATCATCAGAAGATCTCTACGCCCGAGGGCCGCCTGCTGCTGCCGGACTGGATCATGACCGGCGTGCTGAATGCGATGGACTACCGTGCCAATTCACGCCCCAGCACCATGTTTGCCACCATCTTCCGCAGCGGCAAAATTTATGGTATCGAGGAAATCATTGAAGCCTCGCCCGTCGAGATGGATGGCCTCTCACGCACGATTTACGAGACGTCATGCTCTGCTCTGGTACTCGCTCTCATCGATCAGCCAGAAGGTGCGCATCACTTCAACGCATTCCTCAACGCGCTCGCCAGTGATCCTCGTTCTGAGCGCCAATTGCTCAGCGCAGCGTTCCCGAACTTCGCTGCTTCCGCATCCAGCTTGAACAAATGGTGGTCGCTCCAGCTTGCGACGCTTTCCAAACCCGGCATCGCCGAACCTTACACCGCCGCAGAGAGCCTGAAGGCCATCGAAGAAGCCATCACCATCCGCTACGAGGCAAAATTCGATGAGGTGCCGAAGAATGTGAAGCTGCACCCGTTTGTGATTCCGGCACCGCTGGTTGTTGCCTCCAACGAACCAGCCCCCTTGGAAGCGTCAGCAACCGAGAATCACTCCAAGGCGAACACCAAGGAATCGGCGAAAGACAAAGACGGTGATGAAAAGCCGAAACGCAGCCTGTGGCGACGCTTACTATTTCTCGGCCCACCAGACGAGGAAAAACCGGAAACCAAAGATAAGCCCGCCGAAACAACTTCCACCAAGAAAGCTGACAAGGATAAAGAGGAAGCAAAACCCGGATTCATCAGCCGTCTCTTCGGTTTCGGTTCCGACGAGAAGAAGGAATCTGAGAAGGAAAAGACTGCCAAAGTCGAAAAGCCCAAGAACTCTGAGAAAGACAAACCGGAGGCCAAAGAGGAAAAGAAGCCCTCCATGCTCAATCCCCTGAACTGGTTCCGCAGCGGCGCCAAAGAAGAGGAAGAGGTGAAAAAGAAGAAGCCGGCCAAAGATGAACAGACCTCCATCACGCCACCATCCTCACTCGATGTCGCGCGCCTGCTATCACCAGCGCTTGCCGACGCATGGGATTGGCTCGCTCCCGCCGCCCCACGCTTGACCAAAGAGCCGCTGTTTAATTTCTTTAAACGTAAGGCCAAGCCTGAAGACGAGAAAAAGGAAGAGCCTAAAAAATCAGCGCCGACCAAGAAAACTGCGGCCAAACCTTTGGACACCAAACCAGAGGTCAAAAAGGACGACAAGCCGCAAACGAGTAACCCCAATTCAAAACCGGCTTCCAAGCCAGCGACCACTACGCCCGGCGCACCGCACACCACCAATCCAAACGCCAAACCTGTTCCCGCCGGAACGATCACACCTGCTGCTGGCACCACAACCGCCAACAAATCCGGCTTAGTGCCAGTACTTCTGCCGCTAGAAGAATACCAGCACATCCTGAAGCGGGAAGATCGTGTCCAAATTCTCAACTACAACGTGGCCACGCTCCGCGCGCTGGAGTTACGCGTCAGCGTCCTGTTCCGTCCCGTCGTCACTGCCTATCTCGCCGCCGTACTCGACCTCCAACAAGGCAAGACCAAAGACATGGATCAGCGCCTTGCCACACTCCACGAGTTTGCCTTGGTCGCGTATCAAAAGTCCATCGCCGTTCGCGACTACCTCGATTGGTTTGAAGCCAGTGAAAGCGGTCGCATGTCTGGCAAGTTTGACGATTTCCTCAATCTGCCTGCGACCATTCAAAAAGAACTCCCTCCTCGCACCGATCCGATCTCGAAATACCTCGATGCGATAGATAAGGAGTTCTCGAAGTAGCTCAGTTCAAACTGACATCTTCAGGCATGCCAGCCATCACTTTGTACACCGGGCCCATGTCTTCGAGTATCGCGCCCCACATCTGCGTCGGCTTTTCGACGGTGAGGACAAGCGGACGCGCCGTCGTGGTGATCCAAGAACGCAGTTCCAGTTCGCTTTCGAGTTGACCACCGCTCCAGCCGGAATAACCGACGAAGCCACGCACATCATGGCCGAGGCTCAAAGCATGTAGGGCATCAGCAACTGAAAGATGCGTCTGGCAGCGAAGCGTGCGGCGACGTTTGTTCCAGTGCAGCGCTGCAAAGGCCAGTTTGTCCGTCGAAACCGGACCTCCCATGAACACCGGCACTTCACCGAGTGCTCCAAGATCCTGATCCGGCAGCAAGTCTGCGACGCGCTGCTCCAGCGGTCGGTTCAGGATGTAACCGAACGCACCGTCCTTCGCGTTGTGCGCCGCCATGAAGACAACGCAACGCGCGAAATTTGAATCACGCATCGCCGGCGAAGCGAGCAGGAGACTGCCGCTGAGAGAAGGCGCTGATTCGTTTTTGTTTTCCGAAGGCATGCGATGTCTGACGCAATAACTACGCCAGCCGCTCGATTGTGCATCGAAAAATTACGCCGCCGCGACTTCGAAGCCTTTGCGATAGGTTTTTGTGAGCAGCTTGTCGGCTTCGGGTGCGTTCGGGAAGCGCAGGTTAGCCGCGTCCCATTCCAGCACCTTGTTTCCCTCTTCCATGCGTCCGGTGATCGGATCAATCTTCGGAATCGCGAGACGCGTGGCCACATTGCCGAGTTGCACGGTTTCGGCCAGCGGCCCGGCGTAGTGGAAGCCATCGCTGGTCTTCTTGCTCGCGAGACAGGCATCCACCCACGTGTGCCAGTGGCTGCGGGCTTCCTCTTTGGGATATTTGAAGCCCGTGAACTTGTCGAGTGGGTAAAGCCGCGGCCCCGCCACATGCGCGAGGACCATCGTGCCGCCTTCGCCGATGAAAATGGAGCCACTGCCTGGCAGATCAATGTCGCCAGGCATCTGTGCCAGCTTGTAGCTTGGCTTCAAGCCGCCATCCATCCAAGTCAGCTTCATCGTCTTGCCTGCGGTGTATTGCGTACCGGGGAAGACATAGTTGATCGTTTCGTGAGTAGGCCAGATCTGGTTGTTGATGCCGCTGTTCTTCGCCTGAACGCTGATCGGCGCGGTCAAATCGAGCGCGGTGAAAACCGGGTCCATAATGTGGCAGCCGAAGTCGCCCAAGCCACCACCGCCGAAGTCCTGCCAGTCGCGCCAGATGAATGGGTGATAGGCCTGCGCATAATCGCGCATCGGTGCCGCACCGATCCACAGGTCCCAGTTCAAATTCGCCGGTACCGGAGACGATGGTGGCGGTTGGAACATGCGCGTGCGCTCATTGCCCGTCACACCGACCCACGAATACACTTCCTTGATCTTGCCAATCGCGCCTTCCTTGATCAAGCGCGTGCCCATGCGGTATTCGATGGACGAGTGGATCTGATTGCCCATCTGCGTGGTGAGATTTTTCTTCTCCGCCCACAGCTTCATCTGCCGAGATTCCCACACCGTGTGCGCCAGCGGCTTCTGGCAATAGACATGCTTGCCCTTCTGCATCGCCGCCACGGCCACTGGCGCATGCATGTGATCAGGAATGCCCACCGTCACTGCATCGAAGCCGTCGCCCAGCGTGCTGAACATCTCGCGGTAGTCCGAGAAATGCTTCACACCCGGAAACTCCGCGTCTGCCTTGTCGAAACGATTGGCATCCACATCGCAGAACCCCACGAACTTCACCGCCGCATGCGATCCTACATTGTGCAGATCGCTGTAGCCCATGCCATTCACTCCCACACAAGCCACTTGCAGCTTGCTGTTGAGATTCTGGCCACGCACAAATGCGGGAAACGCGAAAGCGGCAGAAGCCAGTGTAGAATTTTTCAAAAAGGAACGGCGTGAAGTGGGCATGATGACGTGGGTTGGGTTGAGAGGCTCAAACCTACGCCGCTTTGATCACGATTTGTTCAGCGCATTCCGCCCAGCCCGGTGAAACGCTTGCGGCTTTCCTGCTTGCTCACGGCAAGAGAGAGAGCCCGCTCATCGCCGACGAGCACGCACAGCCTCTTAGCACGCGTGATCGCCGTGTAGATCAAACTGCGCTCCAACAAAACGTAATGCTGAGTGCTGACGGGAATGATGACGCAGGGGAACTCGCTGCCCTGGCTTTTATGAATCGTCAGCGCATAGGCGAGCTGTAATTCATCGAGTTCGCCGGGTTCGTATTCGACGAGACGTTCGGCATCGTAGCGAACATGAATTTTAACGGGGTCGGCATCAATGGCGACGATGTGACCGATGTCGCCGTTGAAAACCTTCTTTTCGTAGTTGTTATGCGTCTGGATGACCTTGTCGCCGACGCGGAAGGTCACACCGAAGCGCTCGATCTCGAACTTCACCTCGTTTGGCGGATTCAACGCGAGCTGGAGCGAGTGATTGAGTGATTGTGTGCCCAGCAGGTTGCGATTCATCGGCGTGAGCACCTGAATGTCGGCGATGGAATCAAAGCCATACTTCGCCGGAAGTCGCGTATGAGCCAGTTGCACGATCAAATCGCGAACTTCCTCCTGCTCGCTTGCTTCGAGAAAAAAGAAGTCGCTCCGGCTCGACGGCTTCAAATCCGGCACCTGGCCGCGATTGATCGCGTGAGCACTCGTAATGATGCGGCTGCTGGCCGCTTGGCGGAAGATTTCCGTGAGCTTCACGCACGGCACGGCTCCGCTGGCGATCAAATCATGCAGCACCATGCCTGGGCCGACCGACGGGAGCTGATCCGCATCGCCAACGATCAGCAAGTGCGCTCCTTCCGGCAACGCGGAGAGCAATTGCGCCATCAGCGGTGCGTCGATCATCGATGCCTCGTCGATCACGAACAAATCGCCCACGAGTGGCTTGCCGCGATGTCGGCCCCATTGCCCATCGCCTTGGAACTCGAGCAGGCGGTGCAGTGTTTTGGCCTCTAGGCCAGTGCTTTCGGTCAATCGCTTCGCAGCACGGCCGGTGGGTGCTGCGAGCACGAGTTTGACCTGCTTGCTTTGCAGAATGAGCAGGATGCTACGCAGGATCGTCGTCTTCCCGACTCCGGGTCCGCCGGTGATGATGAGCAATCTCTGCCGTAAGGCCTCGCGCACGGCTCGCTGCTGGCTTTCGGCCAATTCTTTGCCGGTTTTCTTCATCACCCAAGCGAGGGCGGCATCTTCGTCGATGGGCGGATACGCAGCAGGCACGGCTGCGAGCGATTTCACGCTCGCAGCGATGCTTTGCTCCGCTGCACGCAGATACGGCAGATACAAAAACTCATCGTGTCGCTCGATCTGATCACTCGTAATCAGCACCTCGATTTGCGGCGCGATCAATGCCTCCACACCAAGCAACTCCACCGCTTTTTCAATCACCTTGGCCTCTGGGAAGCAGCAATGGCCGTTTCCTGCTGCTGTTTCGAGGACGTGCAAAAGACCAGCCTTGATGCGCTCTGGCGCGTCTTCGGCCACACCGAGCTGGTAGGCGATGTCATCCGCCGTTTTGAACCCAATGCCGCGAATGTCCTGCGCGAGACGATATGGGTTTTCCTTCAGCACCGACTGCGCCTCTTCGCCATAGGTCTTGTAGATGCGCAATGCCCGCGAGGAGCTGATGCCGTGCTGATGCAGAAAGAGCATGATGCCGTGAATCGACTTCTGCTTCATCCACGACTCGCGGATCTCGATGCGGCGCTTTTTGCCCACGCCCTCGACGTCTTCGAGCTTCCTCGATTCGTTCTCGATGATGTCGAAAACCTTCGGCCCAAACTTCTCCACCATCCGCTTCGCATACTTCGGCCCAATGCCTTCGATCAAACCGCTGCCCAGGTAGCGCTCGATGCCCGCGAGCGAATCCGGTCGCTTCAAGCTCAGCTCATCCGCCTTGAACTGCGGCCCGAAATCGCGATTCGGCTCCCACACGCCCCGCCCCTCAAATTCCTCACCAGCGACGACTCGCGGCGCCTTGCCGATCAAGCTGACGACATCACTTTTGCCCTGCGGCACGACTTTGAGGATGCAGAAGCCGTTGTCTTCATTGTGAAACACCACGCGATCCACCAGGCCGCGCAGGACTTGGGCTTTGGTGGTGTTTCGTGGAGGAGGCATGCAAGCAGGCTAGCACCTCATAAATCGAATTGCCAGCCTCTCAGCCTGAGGCTTCTTGGGTTCATGTTTCTCAAATCAATCCCTTTCGGTTATCTGATCATGCTGATCGCACTGACGAGTCTGGTATTGGTTGGAACCGCGAGCATCGTTTTCGGCTGGCGAACTCGAAGACGTTTTTGGTTGGTCTTAGGCACGGTTTTGGCACTCGGAGCCATTGGCACTTTCACGACGGATGCGGTGATTGATTCCTTGATGAACTGGAATCCTGCCATTCGAGACGACTCGGAGGTCGTCGGTGTCTGGACCAAAGACCGCAGTTTTTGGTCGGATTTGTCCGAAACAATCACCCTCAATGCTGACCACAGTTTCGACTATCATTCAGACAATGAACACTTCACTGGAAAGTGGACTCGTATTGATTGGAATCTACGCATCATCGCCGAGGGGGTTGATTCCGAGATGCGATTCATCAGTTTCTCTGGGAAGGTAAGATTACTCTTCCAACCACCCGAAGATCCAGACCTGTGGGATGGCGACTTGGGTTTAGAACGAGTTCAGTCACAAACTAGTGACGTGAAATAGCAGTCTAGCGATTGGTGCATATCTTCATCGCAAGATTCCCATTCTTTTCCACGAATACTTTGCCCCTCAAAATGACCTTCCGTCTTCTATCCCTCCTCGCTTTCGCCGGTACCGCCGTATTTGCTCAAACGAAGCCGACTTACACCTTCCCCGTCAAAGCACTGACCGCCGAGGAGGAGCTGAAGACGATCGAGTTGCCAAATGGCTACTCGTTGGAGCTGGTTTTGAGTGATCCGCTCATCAAGGAGCCGATGGCGATCGCCTTTGATGGAGACGGCAAGATGTATGTCGTCGAAATGCGCACCTACATGCAGGACATTGATGGCACGGACGAACTCACGCCGAAGAGCCGCATCTCGCTGCATGAATCGACGAAGGGCGATGGCGTCTTCGACAAGCACAGCGTCTATATGGATAACATCCTGCTGCCTCGCATGGTTCTGCCGTTGGATGACCGGGTGCTCGTCGGCATCACGGACACGAATGACATCACGCTGCATCGCGATGCGAATGGCGACGGCGTGGCGGATGAACAGTCGCCCTGGTATGTCGGCGGACAGCGTGGCGGAAACATGGAGCATCAGCCCAGTGGTCTCGTGTGGGGCCTGGATAACTGGATTTACACCACCTACAACGTCTACCGCCTGCGCTGGGCTGGCGAGAAGCAGCCTGCGCTCAAAGAAAACACCGCTCCGAATGGCGGTCAGTGGGGTCTGGCGCAGGACGATGATGGCAAGATGTGATGGAGCAATGCGGGCGGTGAGAAAGGTCTGTGGAACTACCAAGCGCCCATCCTTTATGCCGCGATCAATGTGAAGCAGCAGAAGAGCGAGAAGTTCGACACCGTGTGGCCCATCGTCGGGCTCGGCGATTTCCAGGGCGGCCCCGGACGCTTCCATTCGCCGGAGGACAAGCGCTTGAACCACTTCACCGGTTGCGCTGGACAGACCGTGTATCGCGGTGATCGCCTGCCGAAGGAGCTTTATGGCAACGTCTTCCTGCCTGAGCCCGTCGGTCGCCTGATCCGTCGCGCCACCGTCGAGATCAAAGACGGCATCACCACCGTCGCGAACCCGTATGAGGAGCAGATGAGCGAGTTCATCCGCAGCAGCGATCCGAATTTCCGCCCGCTGAACATGACCACCGGCCCCGATGGCTGCCTATACATCGTCGATGCGTATCGCGGCATCATTCAGGAAGGCAATTGGGTGAAGCCCGGCAGTTTCCTCCGCGGAGCCATCGAGCCTACTGGCATGCAGCACATCGCCGGTCGTGGCCGCGTGTGGCGTCTGGTGCATAAAGATTTCAAACCCGGCCCGCAGCCGAAAATGATCGGCGAAACGCCCGCACAGCTCGTCGCGCATCTCACGCATCCGAACGGCTTCTGGCGTGATACCGCGCAGCGCATGCTCATCGTCAAAAACGACAAATCCGTCGTCCCCGCGCTCGTTGCGCTGCTCAAGCACGAGAACCACCTCGCCCGCTTGCATGCGCTTTGGACGCTCGAAGGGCTCGATGCCGTTACGCCGGACATTCTCCGCGCTGCGATGAAGGACGAGCACGCGCAAGTCCGCGCCAGCGCCATCCGCGTCGCCGAGTCGCTGCTCAAAAAAGGCGACACCGCTTTGATCGCCGACATCCAAGCTCTCAAGGCCGACAAAGACCCCACCGTCGTGCTGCAGACGCTTTATACCGCGAGGCACCTTAACTGGCCCAAGTGGAAAGACGAAGCGCAGATGACGCTGATGACCTCTCCCAGCCTCGGCGTGAAGGAAATCGGTGCGCAGTTGCTCGTCGAGGCACCGAAGATCAGCGGCAGCTTCACGAAGGATGAAAAGAAGCAGCTCGAGCGCGGTCAGGAGATCTTCCGCTCGCTTTGTTTCGCCTGCCACGGCTTCGACGGCGTGGGCATGCCCATCGCCGGCCGCGCAGGCGCCACACTCGCGCCACCGCTCGCCGGATCACGCACCACCGTGCAGGGCGATGCCATCGTGCGTGTCATGCTCAATGGTCTCGCCGGTCCCATCGACGGAAAAACCTACGAGGCGCAGATGGTCACCATGGCCAGCTTTGACGATCAATGGATCGCTGATGTCGCCAGCTACATCCGCAATTCCTTTGGCAACAGCGGCAAGATCGTGGCGAAAAAGGAAGTCGCCGCCTTGCGTAAAGAACTCGGCAAACGCACCACACCGTGGACCATCGAAGAACTCCGCGCCCTCTACCCGCAGCCCTTGCCGAACCGCGCCGCGTGGAAACTCACCTCCAGTCACAACGACAAAGAAGTCGCCAAATCCACCGACGGCGACATCACCACCCGTTGGGACACTGGCAAAGCACAAAGCCCCGACATGTGGTTCCAGATCGACCTCCCTGAACTCACTGACATCACCGGCCTCATCCTCGACACCGGCAAATCCCGCAACGATTACCCGCGCAAGTTCAAGATCGAACTCTCCATCAACGGCACCGAATGGGAGAAGCCCACGTTGCAAGACGAAGGCGAAGCCGGCGTCATCGACTACCTCTTCACCCAGCCCAAGAAAACCAAATCCATCCGCATCTACCAACTAGGCGAAGCCAAAGGCACCTTCTGGTCCATCCACGAGCTTCAGGTGCTCGGAGCGGTGAAGAAGTGAGAGCACTTCGAGCTGATAAGATGCTATGACAACGAATCCCATCATAGCGTCTCATCGTTTCGAACTACGGCGCTTTCCAAGTCGGCAAAGTCTGATCATGAGCATTGTGATATCTGTTAACCTCGTAGCATGCTTTGGCCGTAATTGGGTCCTTGAGCTTCTTTTGGGCGGCGTGATTTTGGCCTACTGGATTTGGAGGATCTGTCGTCCGTGCAGGACGCTCCTGCTCACTGAGACGGAGCTTCTCGCCGGGATCGACTTGGTGGAGACCATCCAGATCCAAAGGCAGCAGGTCGAGGAAATTTCTCCATCCTCAAATGGAGTTATTATCTCGTGGAGAAAAGCAGGTGTGCCTTGTTACACACATATTCGTGCCTCTTGGTTCCACGAAACCGTTTGGCGCAAAGCATACCCAGCGCTGCTCTCGTGGGCTGAAGGTGTTATCCGGTGATCCAGTAGCTTCACCACTGGCCAATGTCTTTCTACCCTTCGGAAGGCGTTCAAACCTTCAGTCCGTAAAACCGGATCGCATTCCCACTCCACAGCTTCCGCTGCTCGCTGGCGGAACGTGACGACACGATCTGCTTCAGCGCATTCACCCAGCCGCGAACAGGGCTGCCCAGTAGACAGACAGGCCAGTCGCCGCCGAAGAAGACGCGGTCGGGGCCGAAGGTGTCGAGGCAGTGGTTCACGACAGGCGCGAGGTCTTCGGCCTGCCATTTACCCGGTGGGACGAAGGCAACGATGCCGCTGATCTTGCACATAACATCAGCGCGTGAGGCGGCCACGGCGTCAATGCCGCGTTTCCATTCATCGGCGGTACAGCTTCGTTTCAAATTCGGGCCGAGCTTGGGATTGAATGCCTTGGGATCACCGTTGCCGCAGTGGTCGAGTACGAAACGCGTATCGGGGCATTGCTTGATGAGCTTCACGGCATCGTGCAGCTCTGTTGGGCGCATGGTGAGCTCGAAGTTGAGGCCGTGTTTGCCCAGAGAGCGAACGCCGTGCACGAAATCCTTGCTCAAGCAGAAGCCGGGAGGCGTGGAAGGCCCGTGCAGGACCTGACGCAGGCCTTTGACGATGCCATTGCCCGCGTAGCGCTTCACGTAGCTCTCGAAATCATCCGGTGCAGGCCGACCACCGATCGTCGCGGCGATGGTGGGCGTGTTTCCGGCACGACACTGAGCCACGATGCCGTCGGCTTCCTTGATGTGATCACTCGGAGCCACATCGACCTCCATGTAGATCGCCTTAACATTCAAACCTGCGGTGGCCTGCAAGTAGTCGGCGGTCACATAATCATGTCGCAGCACCTCCGGCGCTCCGTTGAGCCAAGGTGGACTGATCACGCGCCGATCCCACAGATGCTGATGCGTGTCGATGATCAGCGTATCAGGTGCGCTGAGGGTTGTGCAGGAGGCCAGCGTGCTGGCGGAGGCGGTTTGGAGAAATTGGCGGCGATTCATGGTGTGAAGACGCTAACGCCAGCAAAACGCACCACTTTGCCGTTAGGCGGGCAATTGATAGAACGTGAGGCCTAGAATGGCATACACAGCGAGGAGTAGGACACCTTCCATCCAGTTCGATTCGCCATCTTGGGAAATCAGTGCGGTGACAGCCACCGAGACGCCGACGGCGACGACTTCCATCGGCGTGAAAATCAGATCCATCGGATTACCGAAGGCATAACTGGAAAAAACGAGTACCGGAGCCACAAAGAGCGCTACTTGCAGACTGGAACCGACGGCGATGTTCAGCGAGAGGTTCATCTTGTTCTTCAAGGCCATCAAGACAGCCGTGGAGTGCTCTGCGGCGTTACCGATAATGGCAACCAAGATCACACCCACGAAGACTTCGGTGAGGCCAAGCGTGTGCGAGGCAGCTTCGACGGCACCGACGAGGAATTCGCTCATCACAGCGACAAGGGCCGTCGCGCCGAAGAGAACGAGCATCGATTTCCCCTTGCTCCAGCCATGCGTGCCGAGCGCTTGTTCCTCATCGGCGTTTGGCTCACCTACATAGAGATGCGTGTGGGTTTTCAGGCTGAAGATGAGGCTGAAGATATAAACGATGAACAGGACGATGGAGATCTCGAAGCTCAGATCTAACTCTTTGGCGTGCACCTCCGCCCCAACGACGAAATGGAACACAGCAGGCAGCAGCAGAGCGATACCGGAGAGCGCGAGCATCGTGGAGCCGATCGAGGCGGCGGTTTGATTGAACTTCTGCGTTTTGAACTTCAAGCCGCCACACAGTGAGCTGAGGCCGAGCACGAGAAGGACATTACCAATGATGGAGCCGGTGATGGAGGCCTTCACGACGCTGTGCATGCCTTTGCTCATGGCCATGAGGGCGATAATGAGTTCGGCCGCATTGCCAAACGTCGCATTCAAAAGACCGCCAATACCTTCGCCCATCCGCTCGGCGAGATGCTCAGTGGCGCGGCCCATCCAGCCAGCGAGCGGGATGATGGCGATGGCGGAGGTGATAAAGATCGCTACCGGGCTGGCGTGGGTGAATTCCAGATACGCAGCGATCGGGACAAAGATGAGGAACCAGTTGAGGAGGTTTTTGGGGGCAAAGAGATCTCGCATGGCGCGCATGGTGGACTTGGATGCGGCAGGGTCAAGCAATTGGCTATTTTGGCGCACGGTCCCAGCACAAATGGCGTGATTTTGTCTCAAAGTGCCGACGGTTATTCAGGGGTGCATATGCGCTGCATCAAAGCATTTACAAGGCTTCCAGCCCCAAGCGCCCCCTTTGGCACGGCTGATGCATGAGTAAGCGGTGGAACATCATTCCAACCCAAAACTCAAACTCACCCCACAAAGACCATGAAAATCATCCGCACCAATCCCTCCAGCCTGAATCGCGTCTCCGACTTCGACGAGTGGTTCCGCCATCCGTTTGCCGGACTGCCGTCACTGGGCCAATTCTTCAGCAACCTCGGCGAGGTTTTTCCGGGCGTGACTGGCGACAAACTGGCCGTCGATGTCCATGAGGACAAAGACAACTACTTCGCCTGCTTTGAAGTGCCCGGCGTGAAGAAGGAGGACGTCAAACTCGAGCTGAACAACGGCCTGCTCACCGTCTCCGCTGAAAAGCGTGAAAAGAACGGAGATGCCGAAAGCTCCTACAGCCTCACCCGCTCCGTCTCCGTGCCGGATGGCGTCAATGTCGATGCCATCGCCGCGAAACTCGAAGACGGCATCCTCACCGTGACGCTGCCGAAGGCCGAGCACCGCAAACCCCGCACCATCGCCCTCAACTAACTCATACCCTCTAAAATCCTAACTCATTACACATCATGAACGCCACCTGTTCCCCATCCACCTGCGCTCCCGCCACCTCTGGAGTCACCGAATCGCTGCGCAAGCCGCTCTACAACGTCAATGGCAACGCCGAGGCCTATGAAGTCCGCGTCGAACTGCCCGGCGTGCCGAAAAGCGGCGTGAAGCTCGACCTTGAGGACAACACCGTTCGCGGCGAGCGCAACGCCACCGTGCCAGAAGGCATGAAAGCGCTCCATCGCGAGCTGTCCCCGCTCAGCTACCTCCTCCGCCTGCGTCTCAACACGCCCGTGGAAGAGGACAAGATGACCGCGAAGCTCGAAGACGGTGTGCTCACCCTGCACCTGCCACTTAAAGAAGTCGCGAAGCCGCGGCAGATCCCGGTGCTGTAACACCGCATTGCTCAAAACCCTCCCTCGCTGCCCGCATCGCCTAAACAGGTGATGCGGGCGGCTGCTTTTTGTCTTCCCGTGCGGCACGATCTCCGCTAGGAAAGAGGCATGGATCCCGCCGCCCTTTCTTCACAGACCGACTCACAACCAACACTGCAGCAAACCATCGGTGGCTGGCAGGTGATGTTTTATGGCCTTGGCTCGATGCTGGGCGCGGGCATTTATGCGCTCATCGGCCGTGCCGCCGACTCACTGGGGAACGCCGTCTGGCTCGCCTTTTTGACCGCGATGATCGCCGCCATGCTCACGGGTCTGTCCTATGCCTGTGTGGGCAGCCGCTACGCAAAAGCAGGCGGCGCGGCCTATGTCACCCAGAAGGGCCTGCGCAAACCGCTGCTTAGCTACGTCGTGGGACTTGCTGTGATGATGAGCGGCCTCACCAGCATGGCCACCGGCTCGCAGGCCATCGCCGAACAGTTGGAGAAAGCCTTTGGGTTTGCTCTCGACATCAAGCTCGTAGCCATCGGCATCGTGTTTCTCGTCGGCTGTGTCATCTATCGCGGCCTGCGCGAAAGCATGTGGCTGAACATCCTCTGCACCGTGGTCGAAGCCTCCGGCCTCCTGTTCATCATCGCGGTCGGAGTTCGTTACTGGGGCAGTGTCAATTACCTGGAAACCGCCGGCGACACGGTGGCGGGCGGTCCCGGCTCCGGCATCACCCTTGCGCTCGTTATGCAGGGTGCGGTGCTGACGTTTTATTCCTTCATCGGCTTCGAGGACATCCTCAACGTCAGCGAAGAGGTGAAGAATCCGCGCCGCAATGTTCCCTTCGGCCTCATAGGCGCCATGATCCTCGCCACCCTCATCTACATGGCGGTGGCCATCACGGCGGTTTCGGTGGTGCCTTGGCGTGAATTGGCCGCCAGCAAAACGCCGCTCATGGATGTGGCGCACAAAGCCGCCCCGTGGCTCGGCGGCATCAACCGTCTCTATCTGGGCATCACCATCTTTGCGATCGGCAACACCGCGCTGCTGAACTACATCATGGGTTCGCGCCTGCTCTATGGCATGAGCCGTCAGGGCCTACTGCCCGCCATTCTCGGCCGCGTCCATCCCAAGCGCCACACGCCGCACATCGCTGTCTTTGTGCTCTTTGGCATCGTTGCCGTGCTCATTCTCAGTGGTGGTGTGAAGCAGCTTGCCGAATCCACCGTGCTGCTGCTGCTAAGCGTCTTCACCATTGTGAATATCGCGCTGCTCGTACTGAAGCGCCGTCCAGAGGAACCACGCGGCGGCTTTGAACCGCCCATGATCGTGCCGCTGCTCGGTGCCCTGACCTGCGCCTCGCTCATCTACGCACGCATTCACAGCGCCATCACCAGCGCCGATGCCACGCAGAAAACGGCTCCGCTCATTGCGGGTGGGATCGTTCTCGTCAGCCTAGTGCTCTACGCCGTGCTCAAGCCGAAGAATCCCGTGATTGTGGAAGATTGAAGCAGGTCGATTCAGGCTCTATGGAACGCTCCCCATGAGCCAGACCGCCAATCTTCACATCGCCTCGAACATTCCGCTGCCCGCGCCGCGTGATTTGATGGCTGAAATCGCGCCGACGGAGGCGCAGGCCGCCTTTGTGGCCAAATCACGGCAAGAAATTCGCGACATCATCTTCGGACATGATTCACGGTTTCTCATCGTGCTTGGTCCGTGTTCGATTCACGATCCTGAGGCTGGTTTGGAGTATGCACAGAAACTCGCCACCTTGACGAAAGAGCTGAAGGACCGGCTGTGCATCGTGATGCGCGTCTATTTTGAAAAACCACGCACCACGGTCGGCTGGAAGGGCCTCATCATGGATCCGCATCTCGACGGCAGTTGCGACATCCCGGCTGGTTTGAAGCTGGCACGCCGCATTTTGCGCGATGTGCTCGATCTCGGTCTTCCGACGGCCACAGAGCTGCTCGATCCTATCACGCCGCAATTCATCGCTGATTTGATCAGTTGGAGCGCCATCGGTGCGCGCACCACGGAGTCACAAACACACCGGCAGATGGCCTCCGGCTTGTCGATGCCGCTCGGATTCAAGAACGGCACCTTTGGTCACATCACACCCGCCATCAATGCGATCAAAGCCGCGATACAGTCGCAGACTTTTCTTGGTGTCAGTGATGACGGAGTCGCCTCTGCTGTAACGACGAGCGGCAACCCCGACTGCCACATCATCCTGCGTGGTGGCGAAAGCGGACCCAATTACGGCACGGACAACGTCATGGAGACGATCGACGGCCTCGAAGCCGCCAAGCTCAAACCCGCGATCATGATTGATGCCAGTCACGGTAATTGCGCCAAGGATCACCGTCGCATGCCCGATGTCTTCTCCGCGAGATCGTGCGCCAGCGTGTGGCGGGCCAGAAAGCCATCATTGGCGCGATGCTGGAGAGCAATCTCGTCGGCGGCAGCCAGAAGTTTCCGCAGCCGCTCGATCAACTCGTGCTTGGGCAGTCGATCACTGATGCCTGCATTGACTGGGACACCACGGAACAACTGCTCCGCGAAGCGCACGCGGCTTTGAAGTCATGAACGATCTCGCCCAGCGCATGCAGGCAGATCTCAATGAGATCGGACGCACCTGCATGCCGTTTGGCAAATATGGACCACAGCACTTCCCGCCGAACGGCGTGCCTATTTACGATATTCCGGCGGAATACCTCGGATGGTTCGCGAACAAAGCGGGTTTCCCCAATGGCAGGCTCGGCGAACTATTGCGCATGGTACATCAGATGAAGGCGGACGGCTCCGACATCGTGTTTGATGTATTTCGGAAGCGCTACGGCCGCACGGACCTCAAACCGGTTAAGCGGAAGTCGTGGACGTTTGAAGAGTGAGCTCGTTTAGCCACGGATCGGCGGGCCGTACCAGACGTAGCACATCAGATAGACGATGATGCCGGTCACGGAGACATAGAGCCAAACAGGGACGGTCCACTTCGCCATGCGCTTGTGTTTGTCGAATCGCTGACGCAGCGCGGGAACGACGGTCATGATGATCATCGGCAGGCTCAATACAGCTAGAGGGATGTGCGTGAACAGGATGGTAAAGTAGATCGACCGGGTGAGTCCCGTACCAGCGAACCTCACATGACCGGCGTGGAAGTGGTAATAGAGATAGCAGCCGAGAAACGCGGTCGAGAAGAGCAGCGCGATGATCATGCTGGCAATGTGGGCCTTTTTCTGGCCAATTTTGATCATCGCGAGGCCTAGGCAGATGTGCAGCAACGCGCAGCCGTTGAAGATCGTGTAGAGCTTGGGGAGTTCGAGAACTGTCATGGGTTATTTCGCGTCAGCAGGCTTATAAGGGGTCTTTTTTTGTTCGTTAAGCAGATAGCGCAGGTCTTTGCGCAGTTTTTCGTCCCAGAATGTGGCGAATTCGGGATCTTTATTCAAAATGTCCTCCATACCACGCACATGACCGAGGTGGTCGATGATGGCGACACGAAGATCGTGGATGTATTTGTCATCGGGTGAGAGGCGATCCTTCTCCGGCATGTCCTGAACCGGACGGAACTGCACCTGGCTGGTCATGAATTTGCGCACGGCTGCTTTTTCGCCGTTGAGGAACCACCAATTCGCGTCATCCTCGATGCCGAGCGTGGTGGCGAATTTTTCCATCATTTCCGGCGTGTCTTCGGCATCGAGCGTGAAGCTTAGAAATTGAAGGTTGGGTTCGTTGGCGAATTCCCCGTGCAGTTTCTTCAATTTCGCGATCACGGCGGCGCAGCCACGCGGGCAGCGGGTGAATACCCAGGAAATGACGAGCACCTTGCCCTTCAAGTCGGCGAGATGAACGGTCTTGCCGCTGCGCTCAGTGAGTTCGAGATCTTTTTCGAGGCGACCGATGACGGGTGGTCGGTCCACGCTGATCTTGTCGATGCGTGAGCGATAGATGAGGTAGTTGTAAAAAACGACGATGCCGAGCGCGGCGATAATGATGGGCACCCAGATGGTCCAGGGACTCAGTTTTGTTGGAGCGGGAGATTCATTCATGACGGTGGCAGGTTATGCACGTTTCCAGGCGAGAATGGATACGAGCAGAATGGCCGGGAGATACATCAGCGTGCAGAAGAAAAGTTTGCGCGCAGTCGTGCGCTCCGGCTGGCGGTTAAAACGGAGCGCCAAAACGCACAACCACCCACTGAGCAGCAAGGCTGGTGGCAAAAACCACCACGCATACGCCGAGCCAGCATAGACTGGATAAAACATGAGTAGCACGGCGCTGACCGCATAGGCGAGTGCATGCTGTGAAGTGCGTGCGCCAAGTTCATCATCGTTGGCGAGCATGATGAAGCCACCTTTGCGATATTCGTCACGATACATCCAGTTGATGGCGAGAAAGTGCGGCAACTGCCAGAGGAACAACAGCAGGAAGAGATAGATCGCGCCTGGTTCGAGCATGGGCTCCCAGCGGAAGTGCGGCGTGGCACCAGCCGGCAAAGGACCGACGGCTCCGGCCCATCCGATCAGCGGTGGCAGCGCTCCTGAAACCGCACCCACAAGTGTGTTGGTGGCACTTTGGCGTTTGAGTGGCGTGTAAATAAATAGATACACTGCCAATGTGAGCGCTGTGAGCGCCGCCGTCTCCATGTTCACGCGGATCGTGAGATGAATGAGTGCCCAGGCGCTCAGCAGCCAGCCAATGCCAAACGCCGCAGAAGGACTGACGCGGCCTGATGGCAGCGGACGATCCGCCGTACGCTGCATGCGCGAGTCGGGCTCGATTTCCATGAGTTGATTGAACACGGCGGCACCAAATGCGGCGAGCATGCTGCCGATGATGGTATGCACCAGCAGCCAGCCGTCGAAGCCCTGCGGGGCACGCAGCCAGAAACCGACGAACGTGGTGACAATGACGAGCGCACTGAGGCGGAATTTCGTCAGAGTCAGCAGATCGTGGGTGGTCATGGCAGGCTAGCGGAAAAACTTTTTCGCCTTCTCAAAGAAGCTCTCCTCCATGGGAGAGGTTTGTTCGCCGAGGGATTTGGCGAACTCATCGAGCTTCTCGCGTTGTTCAGCGTTGAGCTTTGTCGGCACGGCGATTTGAACGTGGACGTAGAGATCGCCAAAGCGGTCTTCGCCGAGGATTTTCATGCCTTTACCGCGCAGACGGAAGGTAGTGCCGTTCTGCGTGCCAGCGGGGACTCTGACCGAAGCCTTGGCCTCCATGGTCGGCACGGTAATTTCTCCACCCAGCGCTGCGGTGGCAAAGGAAAGCGGCATGTCGCAGTGCAAGTCATTGCCTTCACGTTCGAAGATCTCGTGCGCTTTGACTTGGATGACGATGTATAGATCGCCAGCGGGACCATTCTTGAGACCGAGGTCACCGTTGCCACTGGAACGCAGACGGGAGCCGTCTTCGATACCTGCGGGAACTTTCACGCGTACTTTGGTGCGTTCTTTGGAACGTCCGGTACCGCTGCAACTGCGACACGGGTCACTAATCATTTCGCCGCTGCCACTGCAATCAGGACAAGTCTGCTGAATCTGGAAAAAACCACGCGAACTGATGACCTGGCCGACACCGCCGCAGGTGCGACAGGTTTTTTTACCGCCACCACCGCTGTTGGAACCGGTACCCGAGCAGGGTTTGCACGAGGCGCTGCGTTCGTATTCGATCTCGCGCTCCACACCATGCGCGGCGTCTTCAAGGGAGATTTCCATGCCATAACGCAAGTCGCTGCCACGCTGCGGGCCATCACGACGACGACCACCTCCGCCGCCTCCTCCACCACCGAAGAACTGCTCAAAGATACCACCACCACCGCCACCGGCAAAGACATCGCGGAAGATGTCGAATGGATCGTGGAAGCCGCCGGCAGAGGGACCACCCATGCCACCGGCGAAGGCGGCGTGGCCGTAGCGGTCATACGCGGCGCGTTTTTGATCGTCGCTTAGGACATCATAGGCTTCACCGACCTCCTTGAACTTGCCTTCGGCACTCTTGTCATCCGGGTTTTTGTCGGGGTGAAATTTCACCGCGAGCTTGCGGTAAGCTTTTTTTAAGTCCTCAGCGGAAACGTCGCGGGAGACGCCGAGCACTTCGTAATAATCGCGTTTGTCAGCCATGTGGGTGTGAAAATAGGTTACGCCGCAGCAGGGCCGCTGGAAACGATAACACTGGCGGGACGCAGCATGCGGTCCTTGAGCTTATAGCCGCGTCGGGTAACGCGGATGACGGTGCCTTCAGCCACTTCGGCGTTGGCTTCCTGAGCCACGGCTTCATGAACATTCGGGTCAAAGGCTTTGCCCTGCGCCTCGATTTCCTGCACGCCGCTGTCTCGCAGGAAATCTTGAATCTGGCGGTTTACCATGCTCATGCCCATGAAGATCATGGACTTCTCTGATTCGACACGGGCGGCCTCGAGGCCCATGTCAAAATTGTCGATGATGGGAAACAGCGCGCGCAGCAAATCCGCATTGGCATAAGCGCGAGTTTCCTGCGCCTCACGAGCGGAGCGTTTGCGGAAGTTATCCAACTCCGCCTGGCTGCGGTAGGCCAAATCTTTCCAGCGGTCCACTTCCTGCGTCAGCGCGATAATGGGATCAAGCGGCGCTGCCTCTTCAGCAGGAGCGGAGGCTTCTGGATTGGCTACGTCTTCGGGTGGTAATTGCTGGGTCGTTTCGGGACTCGGCTCGGTCATAGTTTTGCGGGTATTTGGGGGGCCGCGACTATGCCGTCTTCTGCATGGCAATCAAGGTGATGTCGTCGTGTGATCGCCGGCCCTTTAAAAAGTGCTCCAGATCAGCGATAATGCCGCCAATCACGGCCTTCGGCCCATGCGGGGCATGCTTGGCCAGTTCTTCCTGCACACGTTCTTCGCCAAACTCAATGCCTTTGGGGTCCATTGCTTCGTTCACACCATCGGTATAGAGCAGGAGGCAGTCACCGACTTGCATCTCAAAGCTTTCGTCTTTGGTGACGCGCTCAAACACCGCGCCCTTGTCGATGCCGACACCGAGACCGGGCGGATGAATTGACTCGACCTTACCCGTGGCCTGTCGCCAGAGCAACGCTGCATTGTGACCGGCGCGAGAAAGGGTCAACTTCGATCCATCCTGGTCCACCACGACATAGGACATGGTAATGAACATATCCTCGCGAATATCCGGAGCGATCTGGCGGTTCACAGCGGCCAGCACGGCGCTAGGCGATGTGGAAGTTTGTGACTTGGCACGCATCAGTGTTCGACACATGACGGTGATCATCGCAGCGCCGAGACCCTTGCCCGACACATCGGCAATCACCGCGCCAAACTGGCCACCGGGCAGCTTGAAATAGTCAAAGTAATCACCGCTGAGTGTGCGGGCCGGGATGTTCTTACCCGCCACGATGAAGCCCGGCACATCGGGATCACGGTCGGGAAGTAGCACCTTTTGAATCTGGCTGGCATTGAGCAGTTCCTGCTGATCCATGCGGTTCTTCGACGCCTCCTGATGCGACATTGCATTCGCCAGCGCGAAGGCTGACTGCTCGATCAATGAATTGAATACCTCAAAGTCATTCGCGTTGTAGCTGCGGGCATCCTTGGGAGAAGTGACGGCCAACACGCCGAGCCGCCGCGTGCCAAAACTCAGCGGCCCGATCATGGAGATCACGTTTTGTTGGCTCGAAACCAACGCTCCGCCAAGCCGCACCTCGGCACCGAGGTCAGGGATCAGTTCGGTCTTTTGCTGCGTGTAGATGCTGCCGAGCAGGCCTTGATCCACCTTCACCGCATGCATGCGCAGCGTGCTCAGCAGTGTGGATGAGTTTTCTTTCATCTGCTGCTGCACCCGCTCCGGCACAGTGATTAACGGTGCGCAAAAATCTGAATAGTGCCGTGGCACGAGTTGCTGCGTGGCCTCATCGAGTAGATAAAGCGCACCGCCCGTGCTTTGCGTCACGCGTACCGCACCTTCAACGATTAAGCGATACATCGATGCCTGCTGGTCATCGCGCCAGATCGCCTCCCCAAGATCGTGCAGGTAATGGAACATGCGCCGCTCTTCGGCCACGATGGCCTCCTCCTCGGCACGCAGCGCCACCAGCGCATGCTTCTGCCGACGAGCAATCTTTGCCAGCATCACCAGTCCCGCCGTCATCAACAGCACGATCAGGACAAGAAGAGCAGTGGTCATGGTTTCAAACGGCACACCCGGCTTATCCGGGAGCGCCTCAGGCGGGAATGGCAGCAGTGCTTGCCTCCAGCTCTTTGGCCAAAAATTCGATCACATCATGGAAGCGGCATTCATTCGCATCGCTCACATTCGCCAGCGCTTGATGAGCAGCCAGCACATGCTGAGTCTGAGCTTCTTTACACTCAGTATTGGTCTCACCACAGTGCTGGAGCGCGTCACAGGCCTGCTTGCGCTCGTCCTGCCAGAGCGTGCCTTCACGGTCCAGATCCAGAATGTGATCAAGCCCTAAGCTCGTCAGCAGTTGCAGGTTGCGCTGGTTTGCATTCAACACACTCAACGAACCATTGCCCGCCTCGCGCAAATTCAGCGCCGCGCCGGTCAGCATGCCTAGAAAGGTTGAGTCCATCATCGGGCAGCGCTCAAGATCGACGACCAGATTGGTTGTGCCTTGTGCCATGACTCGCTGGAGCGCTTTCTTGGCCTGCAGGCTATTTTGAAATGTCCCGCGTCCGTCCACCCTCATCCAGAACACACGTCCGATGGTTCCAACAAGAATATGAGTGGGAGGGGTCATGCAGTTCGGATTTAGTTCCAGAGCGCGGATTGCTGGCTCACCAGCTCCTCTTTGCCACGCAGAACAGTGACGCGCCACGCGATCACCCTGCCGCTTTTTTGATACTCTTCTCCGGTGACCTGAAACTTGGAAACATTGTTGCGATGGATGTCATCGAGGATCTGTTCCTGGGCTCGCTTGCTCAGGCCAGAGCGCGCCTGCTGGTATTCAAATTTGACCGTCACAGGACCTGTGCGGTCATCCGCCTTCCAGAACACCGTGTAGTAGTGACCGAAGCGTTCCACGATCTGTGCCTTGGACACCGCACCATGCAGATAATGCTGACGCTCAAAGAGAATCGCCTGATCCTGCGAGTTCGGCATGTAGTTCGGCATCAGGTGATAGTACTTCACCTTCGCGATGCGGCCTCCGGGGCCATTAACCGCGCTCGAACACGCAGAAAGCAAAAGGGCCAAGATGGCAAGGCATCCGAGGCGGAGGCAGGGGGTGCGTGTCGCTGTCGTCATGGAGCGTTGAATATTGAATCGGGATGCCTGATGTCAACGTCCCCTTCGATTCTTCACACTCTCTAGCCAAAATTCACAAAAGTGAGACGGGATCGACATCCCAAGTCACAATCACGTCCGCTGGGAGCTTCGTTGCCTGAATGACCTGCTGAATGTGGCGGCAAAGCGGGCGGATTTTGGGTGCCCGCAGCAAAAGCTGGTAGCGAAACTGCCCGTGGGCCTTCGCCATCGCGCAGGGAGCCGGTTCGCCCATGATCACACCTTCGGGTAAACCCTCAACGAGACGCCGATGCAGCGTTTGCAGGGCAAATTCGGCCATCGTCTCGTGTTTTCCCCGGCTGGCGAGCAAAACGACGTGTGTGTACGGCGGGTAATGAAACGCCCGGCGCTGCTCAAGCTCCTGCTGCGCGAAGCCCTCGAAGTCATTGTGGCGGGAAAATTGCACCGCCGGGCTGTGCGGTGCATAGGTTTGCACCACGACCTCCCCTTTGACCTCACCGCGGCCAGCACGGCCTGCCACCTGCACGAGAAGTTGCAGCGTACGCTCTGCGGCACGGAAATCCGGCAAATTGAGCGCCAGATCGGCATTCAGCACGCCCACCAGCGTCACATTGGGAAAATCGAGGCCCTTTGCGATCATTTGCGTGCCGATCATGATGTCGATCTTTTGCGCCCGAAACTCCCGCAGCAGGTCACGGAGCTGGTTTTTGCGCTGAATCGTGTCCGTATCGACGCGGGCGATGCGGGCCTGAGGAAACACCTCGCGCACGACTGCCTCAACGCGTTCCGTGCCGAATCCGGTGAATTTCAGCCCCGGCTCCTGGCAAGACGGGCATTTGGACGGTGGCAGCCGCCGGGAACCGCAGACGTGGCAGACGAGGCGGTTCTCATGCTTGTGCAGCGTCATCGGGATGCTGCAATCCTGGCACTGCACCGTCTCACCGCAGCCAAGGCAAGTCAGCGAAGTGTTGAAGCCGCGACGGTTCAAAAACAGAATCGTCTGCTCTTTTTTCTCCAACCGCGCCGTGATCGCGGCCCGCAGCTTTTCGGAGAGGATGCCGGCGTTCGCTACGCTCGTTCCGGTGCCTTTGCGCCGCTCCATGCGCATATCGACGATGCGGATCAGCGGCAGCGTGCGCCCATCGGTGCGTTTTGTGAGATGCAGCACCTCGTACTTGCCGCTGGCGGCGTTTTCGAAGGATTCGAGACTCGGAGTGGCGCTTCCGAGCAATACCACGCACTTTTCAAGGCTGCCGCGCACCACCGCAACATCCCGCGCATGATAGCGCGGCGTTTCATCCTGTTTGAACGACGGTTCATGCTCTTCATCAACGATGATGATGCCCAGCCGCTCCAGCGGCGCAAAAATCGCACTCCGCGCCCCGATCACGATGTCCGCGCGATCTTCGTGAATCTTGAACCACTCGTCGTGGCGCTCCCCATCGCTCAAATTGCTGTGCAGCACGGCGATTCGGTCTTTAAGCGCTGAAAACCGTGCCTTGAAGCGCTCAATCGTCTGCGGCGTCAGTGCGATTTCCGGCACCAGCACCAGCGCCGTGCCACCACGTTCGATCACGCGGGCAATCGCCTGCAAATACACCTCTGTCTTGCCGCTGCCGGTGATGCCATGCAGCAGGATCGGCTTCGATTTCTCGGGAGATTCGACCACCTTCAGGATGCGATCATACGCCGCCTGCTGCTCCTCCGTCAGCGTCAGCTCCTGACTGGGCAAAAACTGCTCGTCATGAAACGGGTCGCGCTCCACCCGCACTTCACTGCGGGTGATCCAACCGGCTTTGAGCAGCGGTTTGAGGATCGTCGCCGCACGCGGCACGTCCTGGCGGATCTGGCTCAGCGTCGCCTCGCCTTTGCAAGTGCGCAGGATGTCCAGCACCCGCGCCTGCATCGGTGCTTTGCTACGCAGCTTCTCAAACTCGGCTGGCCCAGGCTCTTTCACGAGGATCAGATGACTGTCCATCACAAAACTGCCCGGTTTGTCCCGCACCGCCTGTGGCAGCATCGTGCGCAGCACCTGATGAGGCGAGACCACGTAATACTCCGCGATCCAACGCGCCAGTTTGACCAGTCCCGGCGTGAACATCGGCCGTTGACCGATGATCGAGGCGATTTCCTTGAGCTTTCCGCGATGCGGCGACTCGTCCAGCAGCGCGAGCACAACCGCGTTCACCCGCCGGTTTTGCAGCGGCACGATGACCCGTGTTCCAATGACGACTTTGTTCGCCAGCGCCTCGGGAATGCCGTAATCCAGCTCCATGGCCCCTGCGTCTTCGAGCTGCACGCGTGCCACGCGCAGTGCCTTTGCCCCTGTTTCCTCCTCCATGGGCACCTCGGCACCAAACAGATCGCTCTGTTTGGGCTTGGCGGGAGTGCTGGAGGCGGTTGGTGGCATCGCTTCATCCATAGCTGCCGCCAATCCATGGCCAAAACGAATCTTCTTTTGAGAAACGAGCCGCCCCGTGCCATCGTTAACCAGCAGAAGCACGGAACCAAGGCATGTGGGACTTTTTGACAGAGCACTGGCGCGACGGCGTGGAGATCATCATCCTCGCCGCGCTGGCCTATCATGGTTACCTGTTTTTCCGGGCAACGCGTGGTGCCAGCATTCTGACCGGCCTGCTGGTTCTGCTGCTGAGCCTCGCGCTCATTTCGCTTCTACTGGATCTTTCCGTCATCAGCGGGCTGTTGCAGCGCTTCTCCGTCTTCCTCGCCATTGCGCTCGTCATCATCTTCCAGCCGGAACTGCGTCGTGTGCTCGCCGAACTGGGCAGTAGCCGTATTTTTTCCTTCAACCGGCCCGATCCCGAGGCGCTGGACGTGCTCATGGAGGCCATGCAGCAGCTTTCGTCACGCCGCTGCGGTGCGTTGTTTGCCCTGAAGCGCGGCATTGATCTCAAGCCGTATGCTGAATCCGGCGTCGAGATGGATGCGGTGATCACTGTGGAACTCATCACCACGATTTTTCATCCCAAGACCTCGCTGCATGATGGCGGCGCGATCATCGACCAGGGCCGTCTCGCCGCCGCTGGCTGCGTGTTTCCCGTGAGCCAGAAGGACATTCAGGACCGCGCCATCGGCCTGCGCCATCGCGCCGGCATGGGGATTTCCGAGGAAACGGACGCCATCGCGCTCGTCGTGTCCGAAGAAAGCGGTGCCCTCTCGCTGTGCTATCAGGGTAAGCTCGAACACGACATGGAACTGGATGAGTTGCGTCAGCGCATCAACGAAATCCTGAATGAAGGCTCCAGCGGAACCCATTCAGACGCAGAACCGGAGGGCGGTCATGAACTGGGGGCATCGATTTAAAGAACTCTTCACCCGCAACTGGCGCGAGAAGCTCATCTCGCTGCTGCTGGCGTTTTTGTTCTGGTACATGATCAAGGCGCAGGACGCACGCTCCACGCAGCCATACCCCAGTGCCCGGCCCGCACCCACTGCGCCTGCCGCACGGCTTTGACACTGGCGGCGTTCTGCGTTAGAACGCGCGCCTATGTCTGAAAAGCGCCAGTTCTTCGGCACCGACGGCGTCCGTGCCGTGGCCAATCGTCACCCCATGACCCCTGAGTTCGTAATGCGCCTCGCGCAGGCCGCTGCCGTCGTGCTCGGCGGCAAACCGGAGGGCGGTGAGCGTCCCAAAGTCGTCCTGGGCCGCGACACTCGTGCTTCGGGCGAAATGCTTGAGTCTGCGCTCGCTGCTGGTCTCAATTCCGCCGGTGTTGATGTCATTCTCGCAGGTCAACTGCCCACACCCGCTGTGGCGATGCTCAGCGCGCAGCTTGGCGCAAACTTCGGCGTCATCATTTCGGCCTCGCACAACCCGTTTAAAGACAACGGCGTCAAATTCGTCCATGGCGACGGCCACAAGCTCAACGACAAGACCGAGATCGCCATCGAGCGCCTCGTGCTCGGCAATGAAGACACACCGCGCCCCGAAGGCCGCGGCATTGGCCGCATCACAACGCTCGCCGACGGCGTGGAGCGCTACGTCACACACGCCGTTGCATCCATGGAAGGCGTGCGCCTCGATGGCATGCGCGTCGCGCTCGATAACGCGCACGGTGCCTCCTCCTATACCAGCGCTCTCGCCTTGGAGCAACTCGGTGCCGATGTGCAGGTCTTCCATTCCGAGCCGGACGGTTTCAACATCAACGAGGAGTGCGGCTGCACTCATTCCGAGGAGATCGAACGCATCGTGCGTCAGTCTCAGGCACAAGCGGGCATCGCGCATGACGGCGACGCGGATCGCATCGCGCTCTGCGATGAAGAGGCCATCGCCCTCGACGGCGACGAACTCATGGCCATCGCCGCCGAAGCCATGCTGCGCAAAGGCACGCTCAAGCAAAACACGCTCGCCGTCACCGTGATGAGCAACTACGGCCTCGACGACCTTGTCTCCCGCCTTGGTGGACGCGTCATCCGCACCGGCGTCGGCGACCGTTATGTGCTCGAAGAAATGCGCTCTCGCGGCTTGAACCTCGGCGGCGAGCAGAGCGGCCACATCATCTTCGGCGATTGGGCCACCACCGGAGACGGCCTCATCGCCGGCTTACAAGTGCTGCGCATCATGAAGGAGACCGGCGAGACGCTCAGCCAGCTCCGCAAGTGCCTGAAAAAATTCCCGCAGTGCTCACGCAATCTCCGTGTGCGCACCAAGCCGCCCATCGAAGAACTCGTCGAGGCGCAGAAAATCATGAAGGAGACCGAAAAGAAGCTCGGCGACTACGGCCGCGTGCTCCTGCGCTATTCCGGCACCGAATCGCTCATCCGCCTCCTCGTCGAAGGCCGCGATGTCGAATACCTCGAAGCCCAAGCCGATAAAATCGCCTCCGCCATCCTCGCTCAGATCGGCTAAGCTCATCCTATTATGAAAGAACACTTTGCATCGGCCTTGGCGGTTGGAGCCTGTATCATCATTGGCTTTGGCGTTCTCGCCATGGCTTTTGGCACAGTGTCAGGCCTGATAGCAGCATTCATCGCCATTGCCGTTGGAGGAAGGTTGCTTCTTCAAGCATGGAAGACTTCGAACGAGAAGTGACGTGAACCATTACTTCATCACCGGCACCGACACCGACGCAGGCAAGACCTACGTCACTTGCTTGTTGTTGGAAGCCTTGAAACGCAATGGCAAAAGTGTCGCTGGCTTCAAGCCTTTCGTCTGCGGCCAACGTGACGACGCGATTCATCTCACTAACGCAAGCAGCGAAGGGTTGACCGTCGAGGAGGTCAATCCGGTATGGTTCAAGGTGCCCGCCGCGCCTTACGCTGCCGCCTTGATGGAAAACCGTCGTTTCGAACTAAACGACGTCATCGCCAAGTTTCATGAGCTGGCGCAAAAGCACGACCACGTGCTCGTCGAAGGCGCTGGCGGCTGGGAAGTTCCACTCAATGAGTTTTCCACTCTAGCCGACTTTTCGCAGCGCCTCGCGCTGCCCGTC
>Ga0114970_10000412_pt1 | contig 32045 bp, 22 predicted proteins | sample M_140205_XF_Meta_FD_87030 | JGI IMG/M metagenome (GOLD analysis project Ga0114970, IMG submission 87030) | Freshwater microbial communities from Lake Montjoie, Canada to study carbon cycling - M_140205_XF_MetaG | ecosystem: Environmental > Aquatic > Freshwater > Lake | place: Lake Montjoie...
AATTCTATTAGCATCACAGGAACAAATACTGCAGGAACAGATACTGAAATTCAAACCATAAATTTCCAGAAATCTGTCACTATTCTTCCTCCGGTGGTCACGTTTATTAATCCTGCAGCTAGCGGAACTATTGTGTCCGAAGACAAGTTGGGGTTGATTTCTTTTATTCAGTACGTAGAAAATAGTGGTCAAATCGAACTTACACAAAATGGAAATATTATTAATCCTGCTTCCTACACGTTCGATGTGACAACTAAAAAAGTTCTATATAATACGATCTTAGCTGAAGGAAACAATTTATTTACGGTAAAAGGAACAAATGTTTCAGGAACTGACATGGAGACCACTTCGGTCTTTTTCAGAAAACCCATTCCTCCCTGCCAAGCTCCAATTATTACGATTCAAGCTCCCGTAGTGACTGAAACAACAATAAATTCATGCGTTTTTAAAGCTAAAGTAGAAAACATAACCTCTTTAAGTCAAATCCATTTTGTATTGAATGGTTCCACTATTCTAGATGGTAATTTTGATCCATCTTCTCAACTATTTTCTAAAAATGTGGTTTTACAAAAAGGGGTCAATATATTTAACATTGCTGTTTTAAATGATTGTGGTTCTGCTAAAGATCAAAAAAACATCAGTTTTTCTCCTGGTGTTTTACGTCCTTGCATAGCGCCATCCATTGCCATAACATTTACTTCTGATACGAATAACGCTATCACAAAAAAAACCTCATTTAATTTATCTGCTTTGTTAACTAACATAGAAACAAATTCTCAAATTTTGATAAAGCAAAATGATTTGGCAATCAATTTTGATTTCGATCCACAAACTCATGTGGTGCAAATAAATACACTTTTAAAACTCGGAATAAACAAATTTGTGATTGAAGCAACAAACAAATGCGGTAAAGCTGTTAAAAATCATTTGGTTACTTTGGAAAACGGGCAAGATGTAAATATAAATGCTCCAGTAATAACAATTACCGAGCCCTCTACCTTCCCCATATCAATTGAAAAAGCTAGCACTATCGTGACAGGTAATATCACAAAAGTGACGGATGTCAACCAAGTAATAATTACTGTGAATGGTCAAGTTATTACTTCATATAATCCTGTATTCAATAGCAGCGGAATGACTTTTAAGTTTGCACTAGACGCGACTCCGCAAACCTCGATATTTCAATTAAACTTTACTGCTATAAATTCTTTTGGGAAAGCAATAAAAAAAGGTTCTATAACCTTAAAGCCATCGGCAACAAATACACCCCCTGTCGCAAATCCTCCAAAAGGAAAAGGAGGTCACTAATTAAATTGAATTAAGTCACGTTTTTTTAATTACAAGGTCTTTTTAGTGTCTTTGATTCATAAATTTCACTTGAATTTTGAATATAAATAATATTAAAGTTCCTTGAAATTTTTATTAATCAATTCCTCTAATTATATTCGCAGTCTTAAAATGAAGATTTGACATGGCTATTATAGGAAAAATTAGAGAGAAATCAGGATTATTGGTTATTATTATTGGTTTAGCTTTATTAGCTTTTATCCTTGGAGATTATCAAAAAGGGACGAATGGAACTGATGATTTTATTGGGTCTGGAACCGTTTACGGTGAAAAGATTGATGAAGCAAAATTTCAAGAAGATATTAATAAATTTCAACTATCTGATTCAAAAGAATTTCAGCAGCAACAAAGAGAATATACTCAAAAAGACCAAGATGCTTCTGTGGATAAAGCGTGGAATTATAGAGTCGAAACAACTATTCTTGAAAAAGAATATACGGCTTTAGGATTAGATGTTAGTCAAGCTGAATTTGATGCTTATCTATACGGTACAAACGGATTTACCGTAATGCCTGATTTAGAAAAAGGATTTATTGATTCATTAACAGGAAAATTCAGTGCTAAATTATTACAAAAAACAATTGAAAAATTACAAAATTCCGATAAACCAGAAGAACAAAAAAGTTGGGCTGAAAGTAAGGATTATTACATGAACAAAAGAAAACAAGAAAAATACTTTTCTATTTTAAATCAAGGCGTTTATGTTACAAAACTAGAAGCTGAACAAGAATATCAAGCACAAAATGAGGTGAAAAGCATTTCTTATGTTGTCCGTCGTTATTCTGAAATTGCAGATGAAAAAATAAAAATTTCTGCTGCGGCAATAAAAGCATATTATGAAGAGCACAAAAGTGAGAAAAAATATGAAAATCGAAATTCTTCTCGCGAAGTGAAATACTTTGATGTTACATTGAAGCCATCTAAAAAAGATTCATCCGATTTTGACAAAGGTTTAAAGGGCACGCTAGCCGCATTTACTGCTGCTGCAAACGATTCACTATTCGTTTCTGCATTTCAAGGTCCAAAATTCTATTCAACAAACCGCCAAGCAACATTTAGACCTGAAGGTGATCCAAAAGCAAAACCAGGAATGACTTTCCCAGCAGCAATGGATACAATCTTTAAAACCGCTTCGATTGGCCAAATAGTTGGTCCATACAACGATAATGGGAATGTTAGAATTGCGAAAATAAAAGATTTCAACACTAAAATTTGCAAAGTGCGCCACATTCTCATTAAAGCTCCAAAAGGAGATGTTAAGAAGATAGCAGCAGCGCAAGGAAAAGCTGATAGTATCGTAAAATTACTGACCAAAGATAATTTTGGAGAATATGTCACAAAATTTTCTGAAGATGAAGGTTCTGTATCAAAAGGAGGAGTTTATGAAGATTTTATGGATGGCGAAATGGTTCCAGAATTTTCTAAATTTTCAACAAATGAACCTATTGGTAAAATTGGAACTGTAAAAACGGATTTCGGTATACATATTATTGAGGTAATGGATAGAAAAGAAGTAAAATATCCTATTCTTGCGTTTGTTCAAAAAACATTGGTCGCTAGTTCAGAAACTACTCAGCAAATAGAAGATGAAGTTTACGATTTATTAGTAAAATTAGACGCACAAGTGACGAGCGTTTCGGACAATAAAAAGAAAGTTGAATTGTTTGACACAATTGTTTCTAAAGCAAAGTATTTTGCACGTTCGTTAACAATCCAAGAAAATAAACCTGCAGTGCAAGGTTTTCAAACTTCTTTTGCAGAAGACAAAATTTTAAAACTAGCTTTTGACAATGAGTCTGTAATTGGGACGATGTGTTCTTCTCCAATTAAAGATAAAGACCGTTACGTGATCGCCATGTTGGCTGTAATTCACGCAAAAGGAATTCCAGCTTTTGAAGAAGTTGAAAAACAAATGGAAGCTGAGCTAATTAAAGAAGAAAAAGCAAAACGTTTTACTGTTCAAATGTTGAAGAAATCATTAGATGCTTGTGCTAAAAATGGAAAAACACAAGTAATGAAAGCCGAAGTAAATTTTGCAAATACTCAAATTTCTGGCTCAGGAGCAGAACCAGAAGTAATAGGCTCTATTTTTTCAGGAATGAAAAAAGGAGAAAAATCACTTCCGCTAAAAGGAGATGCTGGAGTTTATGTGGTTAGAATTGATAAAATCACAAAAGCACCAGCGACAAAAAATCACACGAAAGAAAAAGAAACATTATTAGCTGCATTAAAAGGGAATATCTCTGGCGCAACCAGAGGTGCCTTAATGACTGCAGCTGATGTAGTTGATAATAGACGTTTCCAGAAAGCAGGTATTAGACAATAATCTTGCTTTCTGTGCCAAATTAAAAGCTTCTGTAACAAGAAGCTTTTTTTATGCTTCCTAATTTCTCATACTAGGAAAGTCGATACTTTTTTCCTGGGAGCATTTTTACGGCTCCTGACATCTCCAAATTAAATAATATAACACTTACCTTTGAAACAGGTGTTTTGGCTTTAATAGCCAAAGAATCGATACTTAGTTCCCCTTCTACTTGTAAAATTGAAATGATACCACTCTCTTCTTCTGTAAAATCAGTGAAAAGAAGGGTTTGTATTGGTTGTGTCTTCTTTTCTTCATCCCATTGCATCCATTTTAAAAAATCGGTACTGTTAGTAATAAGGTGTGCTTTTTGTTTTGATATCAATAAATTACACCCTTTAGAATAAACTTGTCCCACATTTCCAGGAACAGCGAAAACATCTCTGCTGTAATCATTTGCTAACTCTGCTGTAATGAGAGAACCCCCCGATTCTTTACTTTCAATTACAATGGTTGCATCAGACATACCAGCAACGATTCGATTACGCATAGGGAAATTTTCTCGGTCAGGTATTGTTCCTGATAAGAACTCCGTTAACAACCCTCCATTTTCTAGCATTTTATTGGCCGTGGAAGTGTGTTCATTCGGATACATCCTGTCCAAGCCATGTCCTAGCACTCCAATGGTAGGAATATTATATTTAAGACATAACTGATGTATGCAAATGTCTATTCCATAAGCCAAACCACTTACTACAACCATATTTTTCCCCACAAAACCTTTGATCATTTCTTCACAAACCGATTTTCCATATTCTGTTGCTTTTCTTGTTCCAACAATAGCAACAATTCTCTCGCTGTTCGAGGGCATACTCCCTTTACTAAAAAGAAGTAACGGGGCATCCGCACATTGTTTAAGCCGTTGAGGGTAACTTGACTCTAAATAAAAATGAGTTCTTATTTCTTGTTTTTCAATATATAAAACATGTTTCTCAGCGTCATCTAAGGCTTTTTCTCGATTCATCTGTTTTAAAAATGAAACAGGTATACCCGTTTGAATAGCTAAAGATGCATATGAATCATGAAAAAGAGATTCTATATTTTCTGTTTTTGAAAGTAAAAAACGAGCTTTGATTGGGCCAATACCTTTTAACTGATTTAGAGCGATTTGGTAGTTTAATTTTGTATTTTTCAATTTTAATGTATATTTATATTTTTAAAGCTACATAAAATTATCAGATGAAAAAAGCACTACTACTCTTTTTTTTAATTCCTTTTAGCTACTTTTCGCAAATAAAAGGGAAAATCGTTGACTTTGAAACCAAAGAAAAAATAGTCGCTGCAAAACTGCTTTTTTCGGATGGAAATAAAGCCCTTTCAGATACATCTGGAACTTTTCAAGTAAAAGAGACTGGTTTTCCTGTGACAGTCATTACATCTTACATTGGATATGCAGCAGACACCTTACTAATTGAAAATGCTAGTTCCGACATACTTATTTCTCTAAAACTTGTATCATCTGATCTCGGGACTTTTGTTGTCACGGCAGGAAGACGTCCAGAAAAAATAGAAAACTTGGCAATTTCTATGGAATTATTAAAACCCTCATTAATTGATAACAAAGGAATATCGGACTTAGAGCAAGCGGTAGATCAAGCTCCTGGCGTTTATGCAATGGATGGACAAGTAAGTATTCGCGGTGGTGGTGGATTCTCCTACGGGGCAGGAAGTAGAGTTTTATTATTATGGAATGGGATTCCTATGATTTCTGGAGATGCTGGAGATGCAAAATGGAATTCAATACCGATGGAAAATGCCTCACAAATCGAAGTTTTAAAAGGAGCTTCCTCCGTCCTATATGGAAGTGGTGCTTTGAATGGAATTATTTCCTTAACGGAGAGAGAACCAACAACCAAAGGAGAAACACGCGTAAAACTGCAATCTGGAATTTATGACAATCCCAGAAGAGCAAGTTTAAAGTGGTGGTCAAAAAATCCAACATTTGAGCAAGCGGAGGTGTATTATGGGAAATTGTACAAAAACTTTGGGTTTACCATTTCAACAAACGGCTACAGTAATGTTGGGTATCGAGATGGTGAATCTGAAAATAGAGCCCGATTAAGTGGCACATTATTCTATAAACCTGAAAAATACAAAGGATTAAAAACAGGTATTGGATATAATCTCTATTATCAAAAAGTAGGTTCCTTTCTAGTATGGCAAAGTGATTCTCTAGGATATACGCCCAGTGGTGGAAGTGATACCACAAAGGCAGAATCCACACTTTCGTATTGCACAGGAGCGCGAGTAAGTGTGGATCCCTACCTTAAATATACAGATAAGAACAATAACAAACACCAACTTAAAACGAGAGTTTATTATACGGATAATCAATTTTTAAGAACTCCAAGTCAAAACTCAAAAGCATTCGTTTATTATGCCGATTACCAATTTCAAAGAACCTGGACCAATGGTATTACCTTTACTTCTGGAGCAACCAATACAAAAACAGTCGTTCAATCAATGCTCTTTGGGGATCATAGTTCGAATAATGGGGCCGTTTATGGACAATATGAACATAAAATCAGGAAAAAGTTAGATATTACTGCGGGACTTCGCTTTGAACATTTTTCTCAAGATAATAAAAAAGGAGATTCTGATTATTACTTCGGAAAAGACTCAACAAAAATCCCTGTATTCCCTATTTTCAGAACAGCTATACACTATAAAGTGGCAAAATACACCCATTTACGTGCTTCCTTTGGACAAGGAGTTCGCTATCCTTCAACGGCTGAAAGATATACAAAAACCTCTGTTGGATCCCTCCTAGTTTTTCCAAATCCAGCATTAAAAAGAGAGACGGGTTGGGCGGTTGAAGCCGGAATTAAACAAGTGGTAAAAATTGGAAATTGGAAAGGATTACTGGATGTATCAGGATTTATAAATCAATATGATAATATGATGGAATTTACGTTTGGTTTTTATTTGCCAGATTCAATTCCACCAAGTGTTAACCCCGTCAATCCGGGATATATTGGAAAATGGTTAGGGTTCCGTGCTGAAAATGCTGAAAAAGCGAGAATTTCAGGACTTGAATTTTCTTTTAGTAGCGAAGGTAAAATTGGAAATGTGGAATTACAATCATTAATTGGCTACACCTATATGAATCCTATCAGTTTGAATTCTGACTCTATTTATCGTTCTACTTTCTCTGATTCAGGAACAACCCTCTTAAAATATCGATTTAAACATTTAGCTAAAGCAGATGTTCAAGCAACTTGGAAAGATTTTAGTTTGGGATTTTCGATGAGATACAATAGTATAATGAGCAATATTGATGCAGCATTTGAAGATGGATTATCCTACAAAGGATATCCAATAATTGTGGATGGAAAACAAGTAGAAATATTACCTGGGTTGAAGAAATATAGACAAGAACACAATCAAGGATCTTTAGTTTTTGATGCTAGAATAGGGTATGAATTTAAAGAACATTATCGCTTAGGATTTATGATTAACAATGTTCTGAATGCAGAATATTCAAGTAGGCCCGGAGATATTCAACCTCCTAGGACCTACATGATTCAAATACAAATGAAATTCTAAATTACTCTTTAATTATTTTTACGACTTCTGTTCCTTCTTCTGAATTAAGTCCAATAAAATACAATCCTGTATTTAGATTTTCTAATTGAAGTGTGATCGTATCCAATCCCATAACAGAATAAGTATCTATTAACTTCCCTTCTGTATTCATTAATTGAATCGCTTGCAATCCTTTTTTGGAATTTAATCCTTCAACCACGATATTGTTTGATGTCGGATTAGGAGAAATTTTTACAGCACTTAGTTTATTTTCTTTTATAGCTGCAGATGAACAACCTGTTGGACTAACTGTAATAAAATAATAATCAACAACATATGGATTCGGAACTGGTAATCCTCCTACATAAGCACTTAGATTGAAAACCAAAGGGTAAACTCCATCCACATTGCAAATACCAGTAATTGCTGCACATCCAGATGTACCACCAAGGTATGAACATCCATTTGGATTACATGCATATGACATTCCAGGAGGTAATCCTGTAACATCGTCTATGACAATACTGTCAATTGAAGTTGGAATCGGAATCCCAAAAACTAAAATACTTGTGTCTGCAGGAACAACATTCGTGACAATTTGAGAATAACTAACACCTGTGCATGCATTGCTAAAACCCGTTGCGCTATCTGGATAAATTCCAGGAGAAGTCAATAATGGGTCCGGTGTACATTGCGAGTAAGCAACAAAGTTAATTACAGATAATAGACAAATAAGTAGTGTTTTTTTCATGGTTGTAGTATTTAAACAGTAAGTTAAAGAGTTCAACGTCAATCCTATTATTGATACAAATTGAACTCATCTATTTGTAAAAATACATAGAATATTTTAATTTTAATACTATGGAAAAGAAAAATGTAAAGATCTTGAAAATTGGTGAATGGAAAATTTAATCTTATTTTTACGCAACATCAAAAATGAAATAATAGTGAAAGTAGTAGGAATAATTCCAGCCCGTTTTGAGTCTTCTCGTTTTCCAGGAAAGCCACTCATTGATTTAAAAGGAAAATCGATGATTCAAAGAGTGTATGAAGGTGCAAAAAAATCCCGTTCATTATTTGAAGTAATTGTAGCAACCGATGATGATAGAATTGTTGCTGAAATGAATCGTTTTGGAGGAAAAGTGGTACTTACGAGTAAATTACACCTAAGTGGGACGGATCGTTGTGGAGAAGTTGCACAGCTTTTTTCTGACGTGGACGTAGTAATAAATATACAAGGTGATGAGCCTTTAGTTGATTATCGTCAATTAGACGCTTTGATTGCAGCCTTCGAAGATCCTTCGGTTTCTATTGCAAGTTTGGGTATAAAAGATGTTTCTTTAGATGATATTAATAATTCAAATAGAATTAAAATCGTAGTAGATCACTTCAATAATGCGCTGTATTTTTCGAGAAGTCCAATTCCAAATTTTGCCAATTCGAAAGGGAATCCATTAGAACAATACCCCTATTTTCGACATATTGGCTTATACGCCTACCGAACAAAAACATTGAATGAATTAATTGCTTTAAAGCCCGTTCCACTTGAAATGATAGAATCACTAGAACAATTAAGGTGGCTTTATTATGGGTATTCGATTCGAATAATTGAGACCAACATTGAAACGCCAAATATTGATGTTCCAGAAGATGTTGAAAAAGTGATTCCTTTTTTGTAACTTAGCAAATAATCCTGCGTATTAAAACAAAATTGGATATTTTATTTCATAAATTTGTGGTATGTTAACAGTTGAAGAATTAATCGGAAATTTACTCTTGCGCCATAACTGCGTAATTGTGCCTTCATTTGGTGGATTTGTTGCAAAACAAACTTCAGCTACCATTGACTATAAAAATGGAGTAATGCTTCCTCCTAGAAAATCTATTTTATTTAATCGACAATTGGTTAGTAATGATGGTTTACTTATTTCTGAATATGCAGCTATCAACCATTTATTTTATAACTCCGCTGAAGAAAGTGTAAAAAACAGTGTTTCTGTTTGGAATGAAAAACTTCGAAATGGAGAACGGATAACATTAGACCGAGTTGGTTATTTATTTTATGATCAAGAAAAAAATATTTGCTTTGAGCAAGATCGTTTTTTCAACTTATTACTTGAATCTTATGGTTTAGGGAAAGTACATTTTGTATCAGAAAGCGATATTCAAATAGTGAAAGAAGTAGCAGAAATAAAACCACTACTTAGAGAAGAAGATCCCGAACTTGTTACATTCCAATTGGTTTCGGTACCCACACAAGAATCAACAGAAATCGAAGAACAAATTGCAATTAGTAAAGATCATACTTCATCAAAAGCTACTTCAAAAGTTTGGAAATATGTTGCTGCGGCATTATTAATTCCAATTGGATTTTATTCTTTTTGGATACCCATGAAAACAAATGTTTTAGAATCAGGTGTTTTATCTTTTAGTGACTTTAACCCCACCTACGAATCAGTTGGCGGAAGTTATCAAAAAGAAAAAATTTCAACTATAAAATTTGAGAAAAAAACTGACACATCAATTGATGAATTAATAAAAACAATCCCTTCAGATGTTACTATTTATTCTTATTCTTTTGATGGATTGCCTATTCATGTTCGCATACAGGAGGATGTAGTAATTGTTCCTAACGACGTTGAACAAATAGTAGCTCCAGAAATTAGTGAAATTGTCCCAGAAAAAGTAATGGAAAAACCCATTGAAAAATCTATTTCAAAAAAGGGGTCTTTTGATTACATCGTTGGTAGTTTTTCTGTAGAAGAAAATGCCAAATCGGTCATCGCTGCTTTAAAAAGTAAAGGTATGAATGCACGCCAAATAGAAGAAAAAGGCTTATTTAAAGTAAGTGCTGGAACCGCTTCTTCTAACGCAGAAATGAATTTGATTGCAGAAAAATCAAAATCAAATGGATTTACTGGGTGGATTTTAAAAAGATAATCTTTTAATAATTTATTTTTTTCTTTTACTTGAGGGCGCAAATCTCTTTGCTCTTCTGATTTCAATCAACTCACTTCAATGATTGAATCTACAAATAAGACTTCCGTTCACTTTATCGACGCGTTAGGTTCCTCTAAAAGAAGCACTAATCTTGCCAACAAATTATTTCTTAAATAATTAACCGTTTAGGCCAGCGCTCTTATCATTTAGGCGATGGTATTCGCACAGAAATGAGTATATTTGAACAAATTAAAACCCTGATTAAGATGAAAAAAACAGTACTAAACATTCTATTTATAAGCTTTTCAATTGTTGTAGCAGCGCAAGAGCCGACTACAAATTCAGAAAAAAGTGATTATAAATTCACAAAAGTTTCTTTATTAGATGTGACCCCCGTTTTGAGTCAAGGTCAAACAGGAACTTGTTGGAGTTTTTCAGCTTTATCATTTTTTGAATCAGAATTAATTCGAAAAGGGAATAAAAATCCAGCTATTTTATCTCAAATGTTTATTTCACGTAAAGCATATGAAGCAAAAGCAGAAAAATATATTCGTTTGGATGGGAAAGGCAATTTTTCAGAAGGTGGCGCTTTTCATGATATTCCCTTCGTAATTAAAAATTATGGTATAGTTCCTCAATCCGTTTATACAGGTCTCTTGCCTGGCTGCGATAGTTATGATCATAGTGAGATGTTTAGTGTTCTAAATGGAGCCGTAACAGGATTGTTATATTACATGAAAGAAATGGGTTCAGACGGAATATCGACTTCATGGAAACCCGCATTAAATGGTATTTTAGATGCGTATTTTGGTCCTGATGTAAAAGAGTTTGATTTCAACGGGAAAAAATATACTTCTAAATCATATGCACAATCATTAAATTTAAATATGGACGATTACGTTTCGATTACATCGTTCACTAATAATGCACCCTATTCTAAATGTTTCTTAGCAATTCAAGATAATTGGTCTTGGGGAGAAAGTTATAATGTAGAACTAAATGATTTAGTCAGTATTGCTGAAAATGCATTAGCTAATGGATATACCTTGGCGTGGGGGGCAGATGTTTCTGAAGAAGGATTTAGTTTTAGAAATGGAATTGCAGTTGTTCCAGAAGATCCTTCTATGATTGATGTGTATGGAAAGGATAATAAAAATTACTCAGATGCTGGAGCAGAAAAAAAATCAAATGCATTTTTATCTCCTGTCAAAGAATTAGCTATTACTCCTGAACTTCGTCAAAAAGGATATGATAATAAAACAACGACCGATGATCACGGGATGCATATCATTGGCATGTATAAAGATCAGAATGGAACTAGATTCTTTTTAGTAAAAAATTCTTGGGGAACAGGAAATTATCCGAAAGGTTATTTATATGTGTCAGAAAATTATTTAAAATATAAAACTATCAATCTGTACTTACATAAAGAGGGCATTCAGACAATTATAAAAAAGAAGTTGAACTTATAAATAAGGTACAAACTATTTTTTTACTGTGTTTTTTTTTATTTAGTTGGTAATTAAAAAAGATTTTGTATCTTAGACGCAAATACTACTACATGAAAAGATTAACACCGGCCGAAGAGCAAGTAATGTTGCGCTTATGGAAATTAGAAAAAGCGTCCATAAAAGAAATTGTCGAACTTTATAATGATCAAGTACCAGCGTATAATACGACTTCAACAATTGTGCGTATACTTGAAAAAAAAAAATTTATTAAACATAAATCTGTTGGAAGGGGATATATTTATATTCCTAAAATTTCTCGAGAAACATACAGAGAATACTTAACGGAGTATTTATTGAACAATTATTTTGATGGAGATAAACCGCTATTAACAGAACTTATTAACCAAAAATGAAAAAAGCCTCCATAACTGGGGGCTTTTTTATTCTTATCTATTTATTTAAACTCTCGTAATTTGATTTAAAATGAAATTACGATTATTCATTTTTAACAAATTCTTTCATGTAAACACCATTATTGGTAGTGATTTTTACAAAATAATGTCCTGTATTAATATGTTGCAAGTTGATTTCTGAGGACGCAAAATATTCATTTGCTTGCATTTCTTCCTGAAAAATAGGTCTTCCTGAAATGTCTATAATCTCTAACTTAGCCTGTTCTTTTACGATTCCACTTAATTCAATTTGAAAATTGCCATTATTTGGGTTGGGATAAATTAATATTGAATTATCTAATTTAGATTCATCTATTTTTAATGTAAAGCCAACAGAAAAGTCATACCGGTGATACCTTCCAAAGTCAGAAGGAAAGCTTTCCATAGTTGCCCCTCCGACCAATCTCACGCGAAATTGCCCTGTGGTTTCCCCTTCCACTTGATTAGAATACCAAAACCCAATCCCATCATCATCAGAATCTTCCAAAATAATACTGTAACATCCCGGGTCTAAATCAAAAGTGTCTTTATAAGTAGTAGAATTAACTAACGTTGTTCGTTCAAAAATTACGGTTCCATTTTGGTCCACTAATTTATACTTATTTTCACTTGCTTTATTGTTTGTGATAAACCAAATATAAAAAGGTCCATTCATGAACTCAGGTGCAGCAAATTTTGTTGACTTAACGTTATTGGGAGAATACTGATCTAAATTAGTAATCCCATTAATGTCATACACCTGTGCATTAAATATCTTTGTACCGTCATAATCGCTCCACCAATTTAGATTTGTTACTGGAATTTCAACGGTTGTTTTTTCTAAAAAGCCCAAACTTCCTGTCCACGTGTATTCTAACCACTCTCCAAATGTGATCCAACAGCGAATTTTACAAGAAGTTAGCGTTTGCGCGCCAGTATTTTGAAGAATTATTCGTGGATTAGAACACGTTGGATTCCATTTACTGTAATATTCATAATTATTAGGGTTTAATACATCCACAATGGCAGCATCATTTTGAAAATTTGGCGCTGAATAAGAAATCAGATCTAAAGCAGCCACATAATTTCCTCCTCCTTGGGCAAGATCGCTTGTAGGTACAGTGCTAATTCCATAATCAATCGTTACTGATTCTCCTGGGGTTACAAATGGGGTGATATCATATTCAAATTCAGGAACAAGATCTCCAGGGCACCAACCTTCTCTCGCATAAGGCCATGTGCCTCCTTGTCGAATATTTGGGTTATTTGCACAAGCATCTGGTCTCCAGATATTCCAATTAAAGCGATTAATTCCATCTAAGAAAATTGAATGATTATTATTCTTCCACTCACAACATGATCCTGCACCTTCTTGACCATGGCCTGTCAATCGTGTTTTAATTTTAAACATTGAAGAAGTATCTGACAATGCAATTGAAATAGGTGCCAAAACGGTATTAGCAGATAGGGCTGCATATTGATAACTTTTATAATCAGACCAAATTGGTTCTCTCTTGTGCACATCTCTCGGAGGAATTCCTTCAATAAATGCAAATTTTAAATCAAGCAATTCTTGGGTATTATGAGCTGATAAATCAACTAGGTTTTGCAAATATTGTTGATAATCTGTTACATCATAAATCCAAGAAAACCCATTCGGACCTAAATCAAAACTAATACCATATGGAGTTATATATCGAGCTATTTCGACCGCATTTACTAACTCAAACGGAGTATTATAATAATTAATACTGTTATTACTAATAACAAATGGGGTTGAAACTGGGGTAGATGAAACTTGTAATCCTTCATAATCAAACACATAACTATTTACTTGAGGGTAAGCAACTGTCGTGTTAATAATAGGAAAGGAGTTGTCGGAAGGAGCATATTCAAAAATTACTTGAGGTTCTTTTGCTATTAAGATATTTACCAACGTTGAATCTAATGCGCCCAAACTTCCTTGACCAAAATGGAGATTCGGTCTTGTTCCAGAAACGATTGTTCCTGCTACAGGATACTCATCAAAATGTATCATTCCATATTGTGAAGGCATACCCATACGATTATTCAAACTTTTATCGCGAATTACCATCTCATCATCAAAATCATAGTATGCTACTAAGTCACCATAATTAGGATGCGTATTATCTGTTTTTTTATTTTTCCAAGCAAGAATGGCACTTGCACTAACCGCTGTTTTATAGATTTGAAATTCATCTAGTATCCCAGGGTGATCATATGTTAAAGAAACGCTCGATCCGAGGATGAATTTTGCCACCCTTCCTACTGGTCGCGTAAAACCCGTTCCTGAATGCCATAAAATACCATCCAAATAAATAAACATTTCACCTGTAGAAGTTTTTTTCACAAACGACCAATGGTGCCAAGCCCCGTCTATTATTGAAGGAGAAATTGCTTTGTTAATTCTATCATATCCTCCATTTGAACCTGCATCCCAATATATCATGTTATCAGACCAAGGAAAATGAATATTAATAACCCTATTCCCTAGTGAATCAACTGCCTCTAGTAAAGATGTATTTTGACCAGCACTTCCAGCACCCTTTGACCAAAATGAAATAGTGACATCACCCCCTAAATCATCATTAGAAATGTCTAATTCAGCAAAACTGCCCGAATTTGAAGAAAAGCATCCATTTTTTGCTGGGTACGAAACACTATTATTTACGCCAATTTGCTCATTTGCATCAACTAAATAATCAGATACTCCAAAGGATGAATTATCAAAAGTCACTTCTGCAATAATATTTGAAACACCATCCCATAAAAAAGGAGTAGAAAAAATAAAATCATTGTAAGCCAATGTGGCTCCGGTTAAATTTTGCTTGTACACTGTTGTAAAGCCAGAGGTTTCAAAATTCGAAAGGGTGAAAATACCCGTTGCTTTTAATTTAATTGTCATTTTATCGACATTTCCTCCCAATTGATTAAAAGAAAAAGCAAGCGATGTGATCTCTCCAGCAACTATGCCTGCTGCAGTTAACTCAGTAGAAGAGACAATAAATTGAACCCTGTTTCCCTGCTTACTTGAGTGAATTAAATCCATAGAAGAACCGCTTCCGGAAAGCACCGTAAAATCTGAAACCACGGTTTGGGGTCTGAAATATTGATACTCCTGATAGGTGTCAAAAGAAGGCGTTATATTATAATTGTAATTAGCAATCGTGTCAGTGTTCACTTTGTATTTTTTCGACAGAACTTCCACAGAATCCATTACTCCAGTGTGGTCGAAAACCTGCGTATAGGTTAAATAATCCCATTCTCCGCAATTATAGGAATCCCAAGAGGTTAATGGGCTACATTTCAATTTATAATACATTAGTACTTTTTCGAAACGTTTTTCATTTAAGGAAGGCGGAAAAGGGAATTTTGCTCTTCTAGTTGCAATTGAATCAAAAGTAAAAGTTTGCACCCATGTAGTATCTTGACAAAAAGATGAGGTTGATATAAATAAAATTAGTAACGAGATGATTCTTGTTTTCATACTTGTATAGTTTATATAAACTAAAGATACTTGAAAAACCTTGACTACTGATCCCTTTATGGGATAAAATATCTATTATTATTGGTAAGCTACAATCTACTTTTTCTTTATTTAACAAACAAAAGCTTACTTATTCAATTTCCTTCGGAAAATATTTCTTTTGGCGAATGAAAATCAGAATAATCCCTGATGAAATAGAAAAATCAGCTACGTTCCATATCGCAGGAAAAACTTCATTTCCTCCAATCCAAGGAATCCATGCAGGCCAACTAGCTTGAAATTTAAACATATCAACGACATTTCCTAACAGAAACCCTGTGTGACGAGTCTCGTGCATTCCAAAAATTCCACAATCGGTTTTTATGCCAGACCCGTCTAAAAAATTAAAAGAAAGACATGGGTCATAAGGGAATACAAAATCATAAAACATTGAGTCGATTAGATTCCCGGTTGCACCAGCAATGATAAGTCCAATTGCAATTAAAAATTCTCTTTTTACTCCCTTTTTGGCTTGTAAAAACCAATAATAAATAATTCCTGAAATGGCAATAATTCTAAAGATACTTAAAGCCAATTTATGCCACATTTTAGAGCCAAAAGTGGTGCCAAAAGCCATACCAGGATTTTCTATATAGTCCAAAACAAGCCAATTCCCTAAAAGTTGCGATTCTTGCCCGGGAGTATAGTTTGTTTTTATATACACTTTTAACAATTGGTCTAAAAATAAAATGAGGGCAATTACAGCCCCCACAATAATCAAGTTTTTTTTCACAAACTTATTTTTTTTGAATGTTTTTAGCTTCAATACTCAACGTAGCATGAGGTACCAATAATAATCTTTCTTTTTGAATCAACTTCCCTGTAACTCTGCAAATACCATAGGTTTTGTTTTCTATTCTGGATAAGGCGAATTCTAAATTTTGAATGAATTTTTCTTGACGAGCTCCCAACTGAGCTGTTTCTTCTCTTGATAATGTTTGAGAACCATCCTCCATCATATTGAATGTTCTTCCAGTATCATCTGTGCCATTATCGCTATTGGACAAGGATGAATTCAACATATTTAAATCGTCGTGCGCTTCCTTTAATTTATTGATTATAAGCTCTTTAAATTCTGCTATTTCAGCATCTGTATAACGTGTTTTTTCTTGTGACATAAGTTGTTTTTTCTAATTTTTTTCTAATTTTCTAGAGACCCCACAAATATAACCGAAATAAAACCAAATATCAAGGATTAAAGACGAAAGACTTTATGACTTTGTGCGGAAAAATTATTTTACATTCTAAAAAAGGGAAACAATTTCAATAAAATGTTTTAAATCTGCCATGTATGATTTTCTTTTTTAGAAAATTAAATTCACTTCCAGGCTGCATCCGAAAGTTTTTATCTCTTAAATAATTATTAACTTCGTGCTCTATGGTTAAATTATTTTTAAGTAATCGTTCTTTTGTTCAGTTTCTATTACCTATGGTGATAGGAATATATGTATTATTAAATTTTACAACAAATTATTATAACTATTCCGACACTGCAAATTTTGGGTTTTGGGGAAATAAAATCCCTGTAAAACCTATTTTATCACAAATTATTGCAAGTATTCTTGTATTAAGCAATGCCGTTGGGATCAATGCAATATTCAACTGGAATCAATTCCTAGAGAGAAATAGTTTCATGCCTTCTCTCTTATATATCATTCTTTTAAGCTCCTATCATTCTTTTTATCAATTAGATGGTTTATTGATTTCCCATGTGTTTTTAATTTTAACCCTCTACCAACTCTATTTCCTGAGGCAAAATGAAGATGGCAGAAGAACCGTTTTTAACTCGTCCTTTTTTGCAGGAATAGCCGCAACATTCCATCCTCCACTTATTGGAATATTGCCTATCATTTTTTTTATGATTTGGTGTATCCGGCCATTTGTATTTAGGGAGGTTTTCTTATCAACCATCGGTTTTGTTGTTCCACTTATTTATGCAGGTTTTTATTTGATTTATACAGGGTCAACCATTGACCTAACGTTAATAAAAACATCTACAAATTATGAGCGGTTGCAATTTGACTTTCTTGTCACTTTTGTTCTTTTTGTTTGTTCCTTGTTATTAAGTTTGGTAAGTATACAGGCCCACATCAAAAAAAGCTCCTTGCGTCTTAAAAAAATGACTCGAATGCTGTGGTGGTTTGTTCTTGCCGGATTAATTATTGGGATTCTCGATCTTTATTTTTTCAAACAAATACAACGTTTCAGCTTAATAATTATTCCTTTCTCATTTTTCTTGACCTTTTCTTTTTCACATAAAACATTAAGTTTTGTGGCAATTGGGCTTTTTTATGTCACCTTATCTTATTCGATACTTAAATTTTTCCTTCATTTCTAACCAAATGCTCCCTTAATTTTACTACTTTCGCATGGTGAAATCTGATGAGAAGGAGCTCTTTTTTCTTATTTAAAATTTTTATTCTATGAAATTTGGTGTAGTTACTTTTCCCGGTTCTAATTGTGATGAAGACATGATCTATGTTTTAAAAACTATTATGGGTCAACAAGTTGAACAATTATGGCACAAAGATACTGACTTGAAAGGAGTAGATTTTGTGGTGCTTCCAGGAGGGTTTTCGTATGGCGATTATTTACGTTCTGGCGCTATAGCAAAACTTTCACCAATTATGGGAGAAGTTATTAAGCATGCTAACAAAGGGGGATATGTTTTAGGTATTTGCAACGGTTTTCAAATTTTAACAGAATCTGGGCTATTAGAGGGAGCACTTTTACACAATGATACACAAAAGTTTATTTGTAAAAATACGTTTATTAAACCTGCTTCGGAGTTGACTGCGATTACAAAAGGATTAGATATTCAAAAAGCGTATAAAATTCCAATTGCTCATGGTGAAGGAAGATTCTTTGCTCCAGAAAACATGCTAAAAAGCATTCAAGATAATGATCAAATACTATTCAATTATTGTAATGAATCTGGTCTTATAACTGATGGATCTAATCCAAATGGGTCGCTTTTAAATATTGCTGGAATCAGTAATAAAGGAAAAAATGTTTTTGGTATGATGCCACATCCTGAAAGAGCGGCAGATCATCAATTAGCAAACGAGGATGGAAAAGAAATTTTTGAATCTCTTTTAAAATTCTGTTAATCGTATACAACTATTTATCTGACTATTCCCAGCGAAAAGGATGTCGGGGAATAAAATAATAATAAAAATTAAATGAAGGTATTACTTCTTGGATCAGGTGGCAGAGAGCACGCACTAGCTTGGAAAATTTCTCAAAGTTCAATATTAGAAGAATTATATATTGCTCCAGGGAATGCAGGAACACGCAATCATGGGACTAATATTGACATCAATACAACTGATTTTGAAGCAGTAAAAGCGCTGGTTTTAGAAAAAAAAATTAACATGGTCGTTGTTGGGCCAGAAGATTTATTGGTTTTGGGTATTCATGATTTTTTTCTTGGAGACGCAGAATTAAAGAATATCCCTGTTATTGGGCCTGATAAAGAAGGCGCGCAATTAGAAGGAAGTAAAGATTTTGCAAAGCAATTTATGCTTCGTCATAATATTCCAACCGCAAAACATGCTACATTTACAAAAGACACTTTACATGAAGGATATTCTTTTTTAGAATCTTTGAAACCTCCTTATGTTTTAAAAGCAGATGGTTTGTGTGCAGGTAAAGGTGTTTTAATTTTAGACACTTTAAAAGAAGCGAAATCTGAATTAAAAAGTATGCTTTCAGACGCTAAATTTGGTGATGCTAGTTCTCGCGTTGTTATTGAACAATTTTTAAAAGGAATAGAATTATCTGTTTTTGCTATTTCAGATGGAGATTCATTCAAAATTCTCCCTGATGCAAAAGATTATAAAAGAATTGGAGAAGGAGATTCGGGTTTAAATACGGGAGGAATGGGCGCTATTTCTCCAGTTCCATTTGCAGATGCTACGTTCAAAGAAAAAATTAAAAATCAAATCATTATTCCAACTGTAAAAGGTTTAAAATCAGAAGGTATAATTTATAAAGGGTTTATCTTTTTCGGATTAATTAGCGTAAAAGGTGAGCCCTATGTGATTGAATATAATTGCCGTTTGGGCGACCCTGAAACAGAAGTTATTATTCCACGATTAAAGTCAGATCTTTTAGATTTGTTTGAAGGAGTAGCCTCAGGAACTCTTTCAGAAAGAGACGTTCTATTTGATGACAGAAGCGCGTGCACAGTTATGATGGTTTCTGTAGGATACCCTGAAAAATTTGATAAAGGGAAGCAAATTTATGGCTTGAATACTGTCACAGACAGTATTGTTTTTCATGCAGGAACAAGTTCTGATGGTCCAGCAGTAATGTCAGCGGGAGGAAGAGTTCTTTCCATTACCTCTTATGGAAAAGATTTAACTGTAGCATTGAGAAGGTCATACGAAACTATAGAAAAAATCGAATTTGAAAATGCATATTATCGCAAAGACATTGGCTTTGATGTTCTGTAATGAAAAAAACTGTACCTTTAGTAAGTAAGACGAGTAAATGGACCCCGAACTAATAATAATAATTTCGACAATACTATTTTCTGCATTCGTTTCTGGAATGGAAATAGCTTTCATTTCGTCTAATCGATTAAAGGTAGAAATGGACCGGTCAAAAGGAACTCTAAATGGTAAAATTCTAGGCTCTTTTTATAAAAATGAATCACACTTTATTGCGATGCTTTTACTAGCCAATAATATTTCATTGGTTATTTTTGGTATTTCTGCAGCTAGTTTATTGAATCCAATTATTGGGCAACAATGGGGTATTAAAAGCGAAGGATTAATTTTACTAATTCAAACAATCATCTCCACTTTACTAGTTCTAATTACGGCAGAATTTTTACCTAAAGCTTTGGTGCAAATTAATCCAAATAAATTTCTACGGTTTGCATCTATTCCCATGTTAATTTTGCATTGGGTTTTATATATCCCCACACAACTTGTCATGTTTATTAGTAATTCTGTTCTTCGGCTTTTAAAAACAGATGGCGCTACTACTGAAAAAGTCTTTTCAAAAATTGATTTGGAACATTACGTGCAGGATCTCAGTGGCAGAATTAAAGAAGAAGAAAATTTTGGTAATGAAATGCAAATTTTGCAAAACGCATTGGATTTCTCAAGTTTAAAAGCTAGAGATTGCATGGTTCCACGTATTGAAATTGTTGCTGTCGATATGGAAGAACAAATTAGCGTTTTGCATTCTCTCTTTGTAAAACAAGGTCTTTCCAAAATTCTAATTTATAGAAATAATATTGATAACATTATTGGATATGTCCATTCTTTTGAAATGTTTAAAAAACCTACTTCAATCAAACAAATAATGATGCCAATTTCATTTGTTCCCGAAGCAACTTTAGGCAAAGAGCTTTTAGAAATGTTTACAAAACAATCAGGTAATATTGCTGTAGTTGTAGACGAATACGGAGGAACATCCGGGATGATTACGATTGAAGATGTGATCGAAGAAATCTTTGGCGACATCGAAGATGAGCATGATAATGAAGATTGGTTAGAAGAAAAAATTTCAGAAAAGGAATATCTTTTTTCAGGACGGGTCGACATTGACTATATTAATGAAGTATATAACCTTGCCCTTACAAAATCTGAACAATATGAAACTTTAGCAGGGTTAATAATTCATACCTTAGAGTCAATTCCAGAAATTGGCACTAAATTAGATCTAGAAAAATTCAATATTATTATTGAACAAGTTAGTGATCGAAAAATTGAAGTTGTGCGCATTATTGTCAAATAAAATTCCTTTTTTAATACTCTTTTTGCTATGAGAATTAAGATTCTTTTATTTATTCTTTTGTTACATTCCACAAGTGCAACCTCGTTTGGGCAGAAAAAAAAAATAGCCAAATTACCAGAAGACCTAAAAGAAATATCAGGTTTAGCATTTCTCAATGATACGGTTTTAATAGCACATAATGATGGGGGAAATGATGCAACACTTTATTTTTTAAATCTAAAAGGAGAACAAATTCATTCAGTAGAAGTAGAAAATGCAAAAAACAAAGACTGGGAAGATATAACAGTTGATGGTAAAGGCAACTTATTTATTGGAGATATTGGAAATAATGAAAATAATCGTGATAATTTATGTGTCTATAAAATCAGTACTTTTGGCATTCTCAAAAAAGAATCTGTAGCCGCTGAAAAAATTAATTTTCGGTATTCTGAACAAAAAGATTTTCCACCAGATGAAAAACATTTACATTTCGATGCAGAGGCATTGGCGTATAATAATGATTCACTGTACATTTTTACAAAATGTCGAACAGAACCTTTCGACGGGAAAAGTTTCTGTTATGGCTTGCCAACAAAACCCGAAAGTTATAAATTAATCAAAGATTTTGATCTAACTATAGGGAAAGATGGTTGGTGGAAAGACTGCATTACTGCTGCAGAAATAAAGAATAATAAATGCTACTTGTTGACCTATAATAGAATAATAATATACACAATCCACAAAGGTAAATTCACTTTTTCGCATTCAATCTCACTTGATACCGTCTCACAATACGAATCTATAGCTATTAACTCAAAAGGAATTATCTACATCGCTGACGAGCAAAATAAATTACTTGGAGGAGGATATTTATACACAGTAGCAGAACCTCAACAAAAGAAAAAATGATAGATATTTCTAGATTCAAAGCTGTAATTTTCGATATGGATGGTGTTCTCATTGATTCAGAACCCTTATGGAAAATTGCTATGGAGGAAGTTTTTGTTTCTATTGGATGCCCTTTAACTCGACAAGATTTTCAAAAAACCGTCGGCTTGCGTTTAGATGAAGTAATTGACTATTGGTATGCGCATACTGGCTGGGACAAAGCTTCTCCGAAAGAAGTTGAAAATAAGATAGTACAGCGAATGATCGAACTATTGAAAGAATTTGGAGAGCCTTTAATTGGTGTAGTTGAGACGCTTAAACATCTGAAATCTAAAAATTTAAAAATTGGATTAGCGACTTCTTCTTATGAAGTTCTAATTAACACCGTTTTAGACACTCTTTTAATTCGCGACTATTTCGACTTTACACATTCTGCTGAAAAAGAATCCTACGGAAAACCTCATCCAGCTGTATATTTGTCAGTAGCTAAAAAATTTAATATTCACCCAAAAGACTGTTTGGTTATTGAAGATTCTTTAAACGGCATTATTTCAGGCAAAGCAGCTCGCATGAATGTTATTTGTATTCCTGAAAAATCTCATTCTCCTGAGCCAAAATTAGTCTTGGCAGATTATCATTTTGAAGATATGTCCTTGTTTTTGGATCATATAAAATAATTCTATGCGCTATTTTCTCCATATCGCCTATAGTGGGACCAATTATCGAGGTTGGCAAATGCAAAAGGGTGGTGTGCTGAGTGTGCAAGAAGTAATTGAAAAAAATCTAAGTCAAGTATTTAAGAAACCTGTTTATGTTGTTGGTTGTGGAAGAACGGATGCTCAAGTGCATGCTAGTCAGTATTTTCTGCACTTCCAACTAGAGGATTCGTGGGATTTCGATCTTATTTTTCGATTGAATAAGATGTTACCTTCCGATATTTCTGTTTTTGACATTATTCCGGTGGAACCAAAGCAACATGCACGATTCGGAGCAACAAAACGTACGTATGATTATTTTATTCACACCTACAAAGATCCCTTTTTAAAAAATATTAGCACTCTTTACACAGAATATAAATTAGATATTCATAAAATGGGTGAAGCAGTAGCATTATTAACTGGCTACGCCGATTATCATGCATTTTGTAAAACACCCGGTGCCCATTCAAGCACACTTTGTACTATTTCTGATGCTGCATTATATTCAAATTTTGCAGGAGATAGAATTCGATTTCAAATTACGTCCAACCGCTTTTTAAGAGGGATGATTCGTATTATTGTTGGGAAACTATTATTAATTGGATCAGGACAAATGACTGTAGCAGATTTTGAAGCATTATTAATTTCAAAAAAAACGCCAGCAGAATTTGACGTTGCTCACCCGCAAGGACTTTTCCTATCGGAAGTAGAATACCCTTTTTTATCGGTCGCTCCCAAAAGCTCTTTTTCTGCGTTTCAGCAAAATGGAGAATGGATAAAAATATCGTGAAAATATTATTGGACTATCAATTGTTTCACGGCAAATCCTTTTTCAGAATAAATCTCCACTAAATACATTCCTTTAGAGAAAGAAGAAATATCGATTGAAATGGAGTCAATGGCTGTTTTATTTTCAAATACTTTTTGTCCAGCGATGTTTTTGATTTCAATTTTATCCATTTTAAAACCTGAAAGAATAGTAAGATTTGTACTTGATGGATTAGGAAACATTTTAATTGCATTGTCTGCTATTTTTTCATCAATTCCTATATTTCCTAAACAAAACTTGGTTAATGATAGGTTTCCAAAATTAGCATCAACGGGCAATAATTCGGATATTAAATCACCATTACTTCGGTATAAAGAAAATTCCCCATTTGCACAAACAGGGATTGTAGTCCCTTCAAGTCCATCACCGTATGAGTCATACAATTTAAAATAGTAGCACTTTTTTTCTAGGCAAACAGAATCAATAATTGGAATTGGGGTGGCGTCATCATAGGAACCTCCAGAGGCAAAAACAAGTGTTGAAAGCGTATCCGTTATTTCCCACGAATTTTCATTGGCATAACAGTTTATTGTTAATTCAAGTGATATTATTTCGCCCCCTACAATTGTCGTGAAAATAGCAGTAGTGGTGTCATTTAATGGATTTTCATCTGTTGCGGTAGTATTTACAAAAATGGCTTTAAAAGAATGATTTCCATTGATAAGACTTGATTCCACAGGTAAAATAATCGTTTCTGTTTCGAATGCGTTCAACGTTCCCAGATAATTATATGATAAGTTTGTTAAGCCATCAAAACCATAATTTATTGTAGCAGAAGTAATAGAACTTGATCCAGAATTATAAATATCAAATTGAGGTGTTAAATTTCCTCCACACACCGTTTCAAAATTAATCCTTGAATTCGAAACCGCTCCATCTGCAACAAAAGTGGATGCTGCAGGATCAACCCCATCAATAAACATTGAGCCAATATTAGACGGGTCTAACCAATTACTTAATCGGGTAGTATTAGTTTCACCGCCGGTCCAGGAAAGGAAAAATTTACCATAATCGTCATTCATATTTGCAGCAATTGCTCCGCAGAAAGAAGCTCCTCCGTGCAATTGTCCAATCGTTCTATGGTTTTGATTAAACAAAGGAGAGCCTGACGAACCTCCTTCCGTTACACCCTGATCCCAAGAAGGCACCCGCCAATGAGAATTCGACGTTCCCCCTCCAAATTCGGACGATAAAGCCTGACTATCATCTCTAGAAATTTTCTTAATATCCCCTGCAGGATGATGAATACCAGTACATTGTGTCGCTGGAATATCCGTTCGATCCCAACCATTATAATATATTCCCCACGCTGGATCTGGAGCCGTGTTTAGTAAAAATAACGTAAAATCTGACGTTGCATTTGCTGCACATAAGGTAGCACCATTAATATTCATGGTGGTAGGTCCGTCTAAGGAAGGAGCACTAGTAGCGCAGTCAGCAGATCCTTCAGGTGATTCCCATCGAAAGCGAAAAACCCAAGATCCTGGAGTAGTTCCGCAATGATTTGCCGATAAAAAATAAGGAATGATTGTCCCTGAAGTATTATTTACCAGTGACCCTGTGCAGAACCCCCCACCGTTTATCATCATTGCAACAGAATTGCGCTGATTTTGCCATCCGGCACCTAAAGGACAATTTACGTCGATTTCGCATGAACCAGAAGAATTTAATGATTTTACCATTTCATTCAAATTTCTATATCCATGAATGATTGTTCCTAAATGCAAGGTCGATAATCCTTCTTTTCCTTGCGGAACGAGCACCTCGACAATTCCTTTCTGCGTATAAATTAATTCTGTGCCCAGCATTTTCGACGCATTATTATTTAATGAAGTATAGGCCCCATCAAACTTTTTGTGCTCCATGTCAACAAAATATAGGCAAACACCCTGTGCTAATTCAAATTTATCAAACATCAAATTGATAGAAACAGCATTTTTACATTCTATCCCAAACTGATAAAGTAGATTCCCATTTGGTAAAATTGTTTTTTCAGCCGCCGCAAAAACATCAATAGAAACGGCGTGTTCTTTTCCAAAATGAAAAACTTTATCCTTACTCACAAAAGATCTTTCTTTTTCTGATTCAATTTCGCGTAAATTGTCGACCGCAGGAGTTTGAAAAAAAGATTTTGTTTTTACTAATTTTTCCTTAAAAAGTACTGGCACACCCAAATTACTCACTTGCGCAAGAGTTGAATTGCACACTAGAAATAAGATGGTCGATACATAAAAATACTTCATCATCGTTTATAAATTAAAAATTGTGACTATAAATAGATCCTATTTTGAATGTTAAATATAAAGCTTCTTTTTTATATCACGAGCAAAACAACCTTCCTATTTAAACTTTTCATGTGAGAGAAATAAATCATCACTATTTAGCGAGCGAATTAATAATCTAAGTTTATGTGATTTTCAATCTTGTTTTGGTGATTCTCGTCTTCAAATTAGGAGATTTTATTTGAAAAAGTTAATTTTGGCTGAACATTGTTTCAACAAAAGCATGAATTTTCATATGGAGACTATTTTACTTACTTATTTTTTTCTGCTTTTAGTAATAAAAAGTAGTCCTTCGATCGCTATTTCAAAGGTCATCATTCACTTAGAAAGAACTGTGTTCGTTCGCAACAACATCAAAAATAATACGAGTAGTGTTAAATCAGAAAAAGTAAAAAGATGATCATTGGAATTTGTGGGGGAAGCGGCTCCGGGAAAACAACATTATTAAAAAGGATTTCTGCAAAATACACAGAATTAAACCCTGTTATTTTTTCGATGGATAATTACTATCTCCCGATAAAAGAGCAAGAAATAGATGAAAATGGAGAAATTAATTTTGACCTACCAACAGCACTTGATGAAGCAAGATTAACAAAAGATTTACAATCATTAATGCTTGGCCAACCGATAGAAATAAAGGAATACCATTTTAATGCTCCGCCAGAAAAAAATATTCTGATAACACTATATCCTTCGGATCTTATTATTGTAGAAGGTTTGTTTTTATTTCATTATCAGGCATTAAAAAAGATGTTGGATTTTACAATCTTTGTAGATGTAGAGCCTTCCACGCAATTGGACAGACGCTTATATCGCGATCAAGAATCGCGCGGTTATACAAGAGAATCCATTTTGTATCAATGGAATAACCATGTGATTCCTTGCTATGATAATTATTTATTACCCTATAAACATGAGGCCCATTTTCTTTTCAGAAATGATGCTTTTGCAGATGAAGATTTTGAGCGATTATTGAAAGAAATAAATCTACGATTTTAAAATTCGATAATTAAAGTAATTTGTTACCTGAAATTTATTGATATTTACCCTTGAATAATCTATCTCAAAAGTTTGATAGTTTCAATTGGAGAAAATTTCTTTAAAAGTCAAAGTGAAAATTAGAATACTAAAATATCATCGATTAGGAGTAGCAATATTTACGACACTGCTGTTTATCGGCTATTTTTTGGAAATATTTTCTCATAATTTCTCTCCTTCTATTACATCATTTCGTACTAAATTTTCCTCCTTAGAAACAAGATTAGACACATTTATTGACCAACAAAAAAAAGATCTTACTACTTCAAATGTGCAAGATTTTTGGGTAAAACCTAACCGCTGGGACGAAATTAATTTACACATTTATCGCAATGATTCTTTAATTTTTTGGAATACAAATAAGCTGCCAATTTTACGTTTTACCGATATCCATTTTCCTGCAAATGGTGTTTTACATCTTCAAAATGGATGGTATTATGCAAAAACAATTAAAGTTAATAATCAACTTTTATGCGCCTCTTTCTTAATAAAGCATGATTATTCGTATGAAAATAAAGAATTAATCAATGAATTTCCTTCCTCTTTATCTTTGCCATTTGTTACCTATATTACTTTTGAGCAAGAGCATGGTTATCCAATTTACACAAAAGATAAAAAATATTTATTTTCCATCCACCCAAATGAATATCAGACGGCAACAAGTAATGAGTCTATTCTATTAATGATTTTGTTATTGGCTAGCATCACATTTTGGTTATTTGTGTTGGGGCAAATCAATCTATCAATAGACGTAAGATGGAAGTGGGCTATACCTGTTGCATTAATTATTTTAAGGATTCTTTCGATAAAACTTGTCTGGTTTGGTTTCATGCATGATACCGAATCTTTTCAAGCAAGTTTATATGGAACAGATGAATGGTTTCCTAATTTTTTCGAATACTTACTGAATTGTCTGATAATCGCTTATAGTTTATTATTTATCAGTAATCGCATGAAATCGCTTTCAAGTTCGAGGACGAATAAAATTATTTGTCTCCTAATTTATTGTTCTACCTTTCTATTTTGGACATTTCTATTAAATCTTAACAAAGGATTAATTGAGAATAGTTCTATCCCATTAGTTATTGAAAATTTATTTTCCGTAAATTTTTATTCGGTATTTGCTCTAATGAGTATCGGTTTACTTTTTTATGTGTTTTACCAATTGTTGCGGGAAACTATTCATACCTGTTTTCGCCTTAGAATTCCGGTCTTTCAAGTAGTTATTATTGGTGTGTCACTAGGAATTGGCTTTTTCATCTTCCAAATACTTTATGGCCACAACTTAATTTTCGCCTCGCTTTTTCCATTGTTAGTAACCCTAATTATTATTTTTTCAACGTACAAAGAAACTAAATCTCAAAATATTGGGAAGGGATTACTCTTTCTATTCCTCTTTTCATTATTGGTTGCGCTCAATTTAAGGGAATTTAACAAGCGAAAGGAGAAAGGTGAGCGTGAACTTTATGCAAACCAATTAGCTACGGAAAAAGATATTGTTACGGAAGTTGAATACGCAAACATTGTAGAAAAAATTAAAGGGGATGATGTCCTAAAAAAACTCGTCAACAACCCGCATTATGTAGGATTGTCAGATTTTGAAGATGGGCTTGAAAGACGAATTTTCAATGGGTTTTGGGAAAGATATGAATTTGGGTTTAATCTTTTTAATAAAAGCCATGAGTCAATTATTAATTATGCGGCAAATAAAACGAATGATTACGATGAGTTAGATCGAATAATTCTTCAACATGGATCTCCTTCAGAAATAGATAGCAATGTCTTTTTTATTAATGATTATACGGGGCATTATAGTTATATAATTAGACAACCATTATATACAAGTGATTCTACGGAAGTAGTATTAATGTGTACTTTAAAGTCAAAAAAAATCCCAGAAGAAATCGGGTTCCCTCGACTTCTAATTTCAACAAAAGCAAAAGTATTCGAGCCTTTACAAAATTATTCGATTGCTAAATACTTTGAAAATCACTTAGTAACGAAATACGGGAAATTCAATTATCCTTCTTCAGATTTAGCATTAAACCATTGGAAAGACATTAAAACAGGTTATTATGATAGCGACGGGTACAATCATTATGTGCTAAAAAAAGCCGATAAAGATGTCATTGTGTTGTCTTCTAAAAATTACACGTTCATCGAATTAATTACTTCTTTTTCCTATCTATTTAGTTTTTATGGACTGCTTTTACTTCCCTCTCTTTTCCGATTCAATTTAAAATCTGTATTTCCAGTTGGAGTAACTTTGGCATTAAAAATTCAGTTAGTGTTAATCAGTTTAGTTTTTCTTTCCTTGTTAGCTTTCGGTTGGGGCAGTGGGGTTTTTGTTAGCAATCAATATACGGACTACACCAATGATTTAATTCGTGAAAAACTAAATTCTGTAAAAAAGGAATTACAAGAAAATAGTGGGAAAGAAACAAATTTAAGCGTTCAAATTGAAGGAAATAATTTAGAATTACTCCTGCAAAAATTTGCAAAAACATTTGTCACCGATGTAAATTTATATGATCAGAAAGGCTTTTTATTAGCTTCTTCACGGCCTAAAGTTTTTAATATTGGGTTATTAAGTGAGCAAATGAATCCTTCCGCTTTCATTCAACTAGATATCAAAGATAAAAGTGAATTTATTCACCAGGAAAGTATCGGAAAATTGAAATATTCATCTGCATATACCCCATTTTATAGTAATGATGGTCGACTTCTAGGGTACCTAAATTTACAACATTTTAGTCAGCAAAAAGAGTTTGAAAATCAAATTCAAAAATTTTTAGTAGCCATAATTAATGTCTTTATGTTGCTGCTCGCCCTATCCATTATCATCTCTATTTTTGTATCTAATTGGGTAACGGCGCCTTTAAGAATAATTCAAGAAAGTTTTTCAAAAATAAAATTTGGAAAACATAATCAGCAAATTTTGTACACAAAAGAAGATGAAATTGGAGCGTTGGTGAAAGATTACAACCAGAAATTAGAAGAATTAGAGTTCACCGCTCAGCAGTTAGCACAAAGCGAAAGAGAATCTGCGTGGAGAGAAATGGCCAAACAAGTTGCTCACGAAATTAAAAATCCGCTTACTCCAATGAAATTAAGTGTTCAGCAACTTCAACGGGTTTTTGATCCAACAGATCCAAATTCGGAACTCAAGTTACAAAAAGTAACCTCTTCAATTATTGAGCAAATAGATGCCTTAGCAAAAATTGCCAATGAATTTTCGAGCTTTGCAAAAATGCCTCGTCCCAATGAAACTAGACTCGATTTATTGCCATTAGTAGAAAATGTCGTGGAAGTGTTTAAAGAGGATGAACATTGTGAAATTCATATCGAAACGAGTATTAATGAATGTATTGTGATGGCTGATAAAGATATGATTCTTCGTGTTTTTAATAATTTAATTAAAAATGCCATTCAATCTATTGTCAGCACAAAAGAAGGACAAATAGAAATTTCTCTTTTTGAAGAGGGGGAAAATTATCTTTTTAAAATTAAAGACAATGGAATAGGTATTGCAAATGATAAAAGATCAAAAATATTTGTTCCTTATTTTACCACTAAAAGTACTGGAACTGGTCTAGGTTTGGCAATGGTGAAACAAATTGTTGAAAATCATCGTGGAGAAATTTGGTTTGAATCTATTGAAAATGAAGGAACTACGTTTTTATTTAAATTACCAAAAATCAAATGAGAGAAGCATAAACAAGTCTTTTTCCTTTCAAAAAGAATACTCAACAATCAAAAAACACCCTTTCATCATCAAGCATTGAGATTTATTATCTATTTTTGTCAATAGTGCAAATGGATAAACAAATTAATATAGCAGTAATTGGCGGTGGTAGTTGGGCTTCAGCGTTAGTGAAAATATTGTGCAATAATATTTCTTCTGTGAATTGGTGGATGAGAAACCAAGATGCTATTGATCATCTCATAGAATTTAAGCACAATCCAAACTATTTACGTTCTGTTGAATTTGATTTAACCAAAATAAATATTAGCTCGGATTTAAAAGAGATTATTGGACCATCCGATATTGTTATTATTGCCACTCCTTCTGCTTTCTTGGTAAGTATATTCGAAGACTTCCCGATGGAACTTTTCAAAGATAAAATTGTTTTTTCTGCAGTAAAAGGAATTATTCCCGAATATAACGCAATTCCAGCGAGATTTATCCATAAAACATTTGGTACTCCATACGAAAATATAGGAATTATTTGTGGGCCATGTCATGCGGAGGAAGTAGCTTTAGAAAGATTGTCTTATCTTACAATTGCCTGTCAAAGTGAAAAAAACGCACATATACTAGCCAAGTTGTTGGCCTGCAGATACATTAAAACAACCGTTTCAGATGATTTATTTGGGACAGAATTCTCAGCGGTTCTCAAAAACATTTACGCATTAGCTTCTGGAATTTATGCTGGTTTGGGATATGGAGATAATTTTCAAGCCGTTTTAATTTCAAATGCAATGCAAGAAATAGAGAATTTTATTGATGAAATTCATCCCATTCACAGAGATGTAAAATCAAGTGCTTATTTAGGGGATTTATTAGTTACCGCTTATTCTAAATTTTCTAGAAATCGAACTTTTGGATTCATGATTGGCAAAGGATATTCCGTAAAAACAGCGCAACTGGAAATGGAAATGATTGCAGAAGGATATTATGCCACCAAATGTTTGATGGAAATCAATAAAAAGTTCCAAGTAGACCTCCCAATCGTTGAAGCCGTTTACAATATTTTGTACGAAAAGATCTCTCCTGTCATTGAAATGCGAATTTTAACGGACAAATTAAGTTAAACTGATTTTAAATAGCCCCCTTTCTTTGCGCTATTTAAATTAATTTGCTAAATCAAAACCCCGCCATTTTTCGACGGTTTATTATTTATAAATTTGCCATTAAAAATTACGGAAATGAAAGTTTTTAAATTTGGGGGCGCATCTGTGAAAGACGCATTAGCT
>Ga0114970_10000414_pt1 | contig 32000 bp, 31 predicted proteins | sample M_140205_XF_Meta_FD_87030 | JGI IMG/M metagenome (GOLD analysis project Ga0114970, IMG submission 87030) | Freshwater microbial communities from Lake Montjoie, Canada to study carbon cycling - M_140205_XF_MetaG | ecosystem: Environmental > Aquatic > Freshwater > Lake | place: Lake Montjoie...
ATCAATTGGATTGTTCGCGTCAGTCCTTGGAGAAGCACTATGCACAACAGATGCTTCATTTGGATGAGTAGCGTTTTCTGCAGCACTTGCTCCTTGATTTTCATCATTCTCTGGGCGATCGTTCCGATCTCGTTGGCGGCCACGATTACGACGATTTCGTCCCCGGCGTTTTTCCTCATTACTCTGGCCATTCTCGGCGGATGCTTGCGTGGTGGGGGTGTTTTCTAGAGGAGTTTGGTCTAGGTTTGGCTCATTAGCGGGAGCGCTCGCAGAGGTTTTGCCATCTTGGCGTTGACCTCTACCCCGACGTGGTTTTTGGCCATTTTGATCTAGCTGATCAACACCTGCTTCAGACGCATTGTCTGCTGTATCAGATCGGTTTTGATTGGTGTGACCAGGTTGGCGGCGTGCATCATTTCGACCCCGACGTTGCTGATTTCCTCTGTTAGGGCGAGCTGGCGTTTGCACCACCTCAGGCGTTGGGGTAGTTTTATTGGGGCTACCAAATAAACTTTTAAGCCAAGCGAACATCCCCCCTGAGCTTGCAGGGCTGGCGTCAGTTAGCGTTTTTTCAACGCGTGAGCTTGGTGGCGCTGGCTGGCTTGGAGTAATACCTTTAACAGCTGCCACTTGTCGTGGTTTGATATCTGTCGCACTTTTACTAACGATCGTATCCTGTTCCATTTCTTTTGCGACTTCTTCGGCGATGGCATAGCTTGCTTTTTGGCTATCAAGACGTGGGTCATCATGCCGCAGACGCTCTAACTTGTAATGGGGCGTTTCCAGATATTTATTGGGGATGAGTAGGACATTGACTTTTGAGCGCGCTTCAATTTTGATGACTTCTGAGCGTTTTTCATTGAGTAAGAAAGCGGCTACATCGACCGGGACTTGGCAGTGCAAGGCGGCGGTATTTTCTTTCATACTTTCTTCTTGGATAATCCGCAGCACTTGGAGTGCAGAGGATTCCGTATCCCGAATATGACCAGTGCCCGTGCAGCGTGGGCAAGTAATATGACTTCCCTCTGACAAGGCAGGGCGCAGTCGTTGACGCGACAGTTCTAACAGTCCAAATTTAGAGATTTTGCCAGTTTGGACACGGGCGCGATCATGGCGTAGGGAATCTTTGATACGGTTTTCGACATCCTTTTGACTTTTAGGAGATTCCATATCGATAAAATCGATTACGATTAATCCACCCAGATCGCGCAGGCGCATTTGGCGGGCGATTTCATCGGCCGCTTCTAGATTAGTTCTAGTTGCCGTTTCTTCGATATCCGAGCCGCGGGTAGCCCGAGCAGAGTTAACATCCACTGAGACGAGCGCTTCGGTATGGTCGATAACGATTGCTCCACCCGAAGGCAAAGACACTGTTCTAGAATAAGCTGTCTCGATTTGATGTTCGATCTGAAAGCGTGAAAAGAGCGGTACATCATCTTGGTAGCGTTTGACTCGGGACATATTATCTGGCATGACCACGGACATAAATGCTTGAGCTTGCTCGAAGATATCATCCGTATCGATTAATATTTCACCGATATCCGGTTGGAAGTAGTCGCGAATTGCCCGAATGACGAGACTTGACTCGAGGTAAATGAGCAGTGGTGCTTGATTTGTTTTCGCGGCGCTATCAATTGCGGTCCAGAGTTGCATGAGATAGCTAAGATCCCACTGGAGTTCTTCGGAGTCTCGACCGATTCCGGCGGTTCGAGCAATGATGCTCATGCCATCCGGAATTTCAAGTTGACCCATTGCTTCGCGTAACTCTTGGCGATCCTCACCTTCAATCCTGCGCGAAACTCCACCGCCGCGAGGATTGTTTGGCATTAAGACTAGGTATCGTCCGGCTAAAGAGATAAAGCTAGTCAGTGCAGCGCCTTTATTGCCACGCTCTTCCTTTTCAACTTGGACAATAATTTCTTGGCCTTCTTTGAGGGCTTCTTTAATAGATGCTTTGCGCACATCCACACCTTCGGCAAAGTAGCTTCTAGCGATTTCTTTAAAGGGCAGAAAACCATGGCGTTCTTCACCATAGTTGACAAAGCAAGCTTCTAGAGATGGTTCAATCCGGGTAATGAGGCCTTTGTAGATATTCCCTTTACGTTGCTCTCTGCCGGCAGATTCGATATCGATATCAACTAGTTTTTGACCATCGACGATCGCAACCCGCAGTTCCTCTTGTTGGGTTGCATTAAATAACATTCTTTTCATAACAATTTCCTATTCCGAAAGTGCGCATGTCAAGAAAGATAAACAGATTGGGTGGGGATGGTTTTAAGAAGATTACTTAGAAATAATCTGAACTCGGCAACACCACGGGATATTCCTTCGGCTACGTCAAGAGCTTTACGCTTGCACAGCCTTCGGTTTGGACCTTTGGTATTTCAATAGGTTATTTAGTTAGACCTATGTTTTACCGATGTTTTTACTCACCGCTACACACCACTACTCAAAGTGCGCGCTATTATCGATTAATTGTGTCAATCAAGTAAGGAGCGATCACTTATATATCTGTTTTTACATCTTTGCTTGCTTCGTGCTAGCTTTCAATTTCTGCTCCTCATTTCAAACAAGGGGGGAGCTACCTTGGGGAATATTTGCCTTCCCTCGCTATAATTAGTGCAGTTCAATCTGACTTTGGAAATATTTAAATTCGAATTCTTCAACAAAGCACATTTGTAACATTGCAATAACCCCTTGATTATATGGCAAAGAAGCCAAGAAAAGTAAATCTTAAACGGTTACTATGGTAAAAGTGGCAATTAAAGTACTCAGAAAACGTAATTTATGACCGAATTAGCCGTTCAATTAGTAACCATTTCTCCGGAAGAAGAGGGGCAAAGGCTAGACAATTTTTTACTCAAGTGGGCCAAGGGGGTACCTAAAAGTCATATTTATCGAATTATTCGATCCGGCGAAGTTCGTATTAATAAAAAGCGCGCTTTAGTTACTAGTCGCATTTTGTCGGGTGATATCATCCGGATCCCACCAATTCGGATAGCTATCCCTGAAATTGTTCCAAATGCCCATAAAAATACATTAAATGCTATTAAAATTGATAAAAATCTATCTATCTTGCATGAAGATGATCATTTATTAATTGTCGATAAGCCCTCAGGTTTAGCCGTGCACGGGGGTTCGGGTATTTCTTTAGGACTGATTGAGGCGCTGCGCGAGGCTAGGCCTGAACTGAAGTTTTTGGAGTTAGTGCACCGATTAGACCGAGACACATCAGGAATTTTGATGTTAGCCAAAAAACGGCTTTGTTTAACGACCCTGCATGAGGATATTCGGGAGGGTCGGATGGATAAACGGTATTTATTTGTTGCCCATGGAGATTTTGACGGTGGGTTGGGGCATGTCTCTTTGAAGTATCCCTTGTACAAGTATTTATTACCCAATGGGGAGAGGCGCGTGAAGGTTGAGGATTTTGGTCAAGCCAGTTTAACGACCATTAAATGGCTGGGAAGTTCTTATCAGGGGCGCTGTTTTGTTGGAGAGGCACAATTAAAAACTGGTCGAACCCATCAAATTCGGGTGCATTTACAGCATCATGGATATCCCATTTTGGGAGATGATAAATATGGCGATCGTCTCATGGATAAAGCCATTGGCCCGAAAAGATTGATGCTGCATGCACATCGCTTAGTGATTACGCATCCGCAGACCAAGGAGCGTTTGACGATTGTTTGTCCTACCCCAGTTGGCTTTGACTTTGATCGCACTTTAAAACAGGAATTGTTATGACAGATCAGGTAGGGCAGATTTAATGGTGGAACAAAATAGAGCCGATTTAAGATACGACATGCTTGTTTGGGACTGGGACGGCACCATCATGAATTCCACGCCAACCATTGTGGAGTGTTTACAAAAAGCCTGTGAGGAGTTGGGTATTGAGCCTCCTAGTGATCAAATTGCGAGTCATGTGATTGGTCTTGGTTTGTATGAATCCCTCAAAATAACCTTGCCAAGCGTTGCTGAGTCTGAGTATCCGATTGTTTTAGAGCGTTTTAGAAAGTATTACTTAGTGAAGGATCAAGATTTAATTTTGTTTTCTGGGATACGGGATTTATTACATGACTTGAAAAACCGTGGATATTTAATGGCAGTGGCCACGGGTAAGCCCCGGATTGGCTTAAATCGTTCTTTACAAAACCATCAGTTAGAGCATTTTTTTCATGACACCAAAACAGCGGATGAGGCCCGTGCCAAACCACATCCGCAAATGCTATTAGAATTGCTAGAAGCGCACCGATTAACGCCGCAACGCGTTTTAATGATTGGCGATACGACGCATGACCTAAAGATGGCCCAAAGTGCTGGGGTAGATGCTTTGGCGGTAAGTTATGGGGCGCATCCTGCGCAGGAGTTAAAGGCTTATCAACCAATTGCTTGTGTTGCTTCAGTAGAGTCTTTACGACAGGTATTGGATGAGCTAGTAGTTTAGAGAGTTCTTTTACTAAGAAAGAGATTTAATGAGTAATGACACGAGTTGGGAAAAAAACGCTTTAGAAGCATTATTGCTTGATAATCTAAAAGATAAACGGAGTGAGCGTCGCTGGCGGACTTTTTGGCGAATTGTTTGGTTGCTCATTTTTGGCGCTGCGCTGTATTCTTTTTTTGGACCACTCAAGAGTAAATCATCCAGTGTGCTGGGCAAACATACGGCTTTGATTAAGATTGAGGGCGAGATCTCGAGTGGTACACCGGCTAATGCTACCAATCTGATTGCCTCTTTACAGGCCGCGTTTGATAGCCCTGATAGTCTAGGGATTATTGTACAAATTAATAGTCCGGGCGGTTCGCCCGTTCAGTCTGGCTTAGTCTATGACGAGATTATGCGTCTACGACAAGCAAATCCACAAAAGAAATTATATGTCGTGGTGGAGGATATTTGCGCGTCAGGAGCTTATTACATAGCGGTTGCTGGCGAGAAAATTTATGTTGACAAGGCTAGTTTAGTGGGCTCGATTGGTGTCATCATGTCGGGTTTTGGCTTTCAGGGGGTGATCGACAAGTTAGGGGTTGAGCGCCGCGTGTTAACTGCTGGTGAAAACAAGAGCATGTTAGATCCTTTTGTGAAACAAAATCCCAAGCATCGCGAAGCCTTACAGATGATGATTGATGAAGTTCATGGTCAGTTTATTCAGGTGGTTAAAGAGGGTCGTGGCGAGCGCTTGAAAAATCAGCCAGATCTTTTTTCTGGGATGGTTTGGGTTGGTACTAAAAGTATTGAGCTTGGCTTAGCTGACGAAATTGGTAGCGTCGATTTTGTGGCGCGCGAAGTCATTAAAAATACGGACATTATTGATTACAGTCAGACGGATAATTATGCCGAGCGCTTAGCCAAGCGTTTTGGCGCTCAGTTTGGTGCGTCGCTATCAAAAGCTTTACAGCAGTTTAGTTGGCATTAGGAGCTGTGGTTTTTTCCAGCCCATGTCTCATGGGGTAGGGAGTTGCATAGAAACTTTTTTAAAATCAAAGGCCCATAACAGTGTCGGTTTTTGTTGGGCGTGCTGGACTGGTTTTCAGCTTACGGTTCGGCGGATAGCAAAAAAACAGCGGGTCTTTTATCGAGGTTCAATGGATCGAGTGCGCTTGGTGTGAGCATTTTCTGCCATTGCTGGATTGTTTTGCGCAGGATTGTTTCTGTGGAGAGTGACAGATCAATGGCCAGGCAAAGTGTGGTGTTTGGACTGAGCGATTGCAGGATCGTCTTGAGCATGCTGGCATTGCGATAAGGCGTTTCAATCCACAATTGGGTCATCTGGAGTTTTTTTGATTGCTGCTCAAGCAGGCGAAGCTCTGCAATACGATCTGGTATTTTGATGGCTAAGTAGCCATGAAACATAAAGCGTTGGCCATTCATGCCACTGGCCATGAGGGCCATCATTAAAGAGCTTGGTCCAACGAGTGGCTGGACTTGGATATGATGGCGATGCGCCAGAGCAACAATTTCTGCGCCGGGATCTGCTACAGCCGGCAGGCCAGCCTCTGATAATAGACCAACATGTCGCCCTAGCAAGAGGTCTTTGAGTAAGCTTTCTGGTGCTATGTTGGATTTGGCTCCGCGCCATTCTTGCATTTGGATGTCTTGGATGGGGAATGCTAAGGGAGTGATTTGGTTAACAGCGCTTAAGAATGCCCTGGCTGTTTTAGCATTTTCCACAATCCAAAATTGCAGTTCTGCTGCCCGCCTGGCAACGTTGTTGGGGATCACCCAAGGAATTTGTACTTCGCGAGTTTGGCTACCGAGCGTATTGGGTACTAGATAGAGTGTGCCTAGGGTTGTCATTTGGAGGAAGTTCTGTTTAATGGTGTGTGGGAATGACTAGGGATTTTAAATCCGACAGACAGCAAAAAACTTGTTAAGCGAATTAGCGGCAGGCCAATGAGGGCGGTTGGGTCGACACTTTCCACAGCGCTGAGTAGGCTAATACCCAAACCTTCGGATTTAGCGCTCCCGGCGCAGTCATAGGGTGTTTCGGTAAGTAGGTAGTTTTGTAGAAACTGGTCGTCGAGATCTCTAAAAGTGACGGCAGTATGAACGCAGTCATATAAGACCGTATTTGTTTGTTGTTGATACAGGCATAAGCCAGTACGAAAGATCACGGTATGACCGCGCATGCTTTGAAGTTGAGCAAGGGCCTTAGAAAAATTACCCGGTTTACCGATAGCGGTACCAGCAAAATCAGCCACTTGGTCAGAGCCAATTACCCAAGCGGAGGGATTTTGATCTGCAATCAGAGCGGCTTTGGCCAGAGAAAGTCGTTTGACTAACTCAGTGGGAGACTCTTTGGGCAAAGGGCTTTCATCCAGATCTGGGGAAAGAGTGGTAAAGGGAATATGAAGGCGTTTTAAGAGCTCTTTTCGGTAGACTGATGAGGAGGCTAAAATGAGGGGGCGCGGTTGATTCATTATTTTTCAAGTGAGGTATATTGTATGTCTCAAAAATCCTGTAGCATCCAAATCTTACATGCCAGCGAGGCGGCTTTGCGACAAGTTGATTTTAAGTCAGGTCAGACTTATCAAGGCGAGGGCTCTTTTTCTTTGCAGCATTTTCCACGCATTTTGAGTGAGATTTGGCCTGGTTCGATGAAAGAGCTAACCAAGGAGTCGCCCGAACAGGCGGGTATTGATTGGCAGGTTGTCACCTGGTCAGATGATACGGTTGCTGGACATACGGACTATCGTTTACGCGTAAAAATAAGGACTGCTCTTCATTTAGAATGTCAGCGCTGTTTGGAAGGGTTTTGGCAAAAAATGGATATTTCTGCACAATTTGTCCTATTAGAGAGTCCTCAGGAAGTTGAGGATTTTCCGATAGATAATTTTGATGAGGATGCATTACTCCAGAGTGACGCGTTTGATGTAATGGAGCTTATTGAAGACGAAGTTTTATTAGCGCTGCCATTGGTGCCCAAACATCCGCAGGGGGAATGTGTCTTATTAAAGAATTCCGCAGGGGTGTTGGTGGAGACAGACGACAAGTCAAAAATAGCACCAATAGAGTCGCAAAAAGGCCATAAAAACCCATTTTTAGGGCTAAAGAAGCTTAAATTAGACTCATAATCGCAATTTCCCCTTGGGTAAAGGGGTAAAACATGTTAAAATAAAAGCTTGCTTAGGAGTTACATATATGGCCGTCCAACAGAATAAAAAATCCCCATCCAAACGTGGTATGCACCGTTCCCACGATTTCTTAGTCAGTCCTTCATTGGCTGTTGAGCCAACGAGTGGCGAGACGCATCTACGTCATCATATTAGTCCGAATGGCTATTATCGTGGGCGTAAGGTAGTAAAGACTAAAAACGATTAATCGTCACTTTTTATTCACACGAATAATTTAGTTTGAATGATTTGATGGATTCTCTGCAAGAATTCATGTCCACTAAGGTGTCGTTGTTGTGCTTTAGGCGGAGTGAATTGTTGTATGTTCGTGTAATACTGACTAGTAAATGACTGTCACCATCTCCGTAGATGCAATGGGTGGTGATTTTGGTATTTCTGTCACGGTTCCTGCTTGTTTAGATCTATTAAAAGAGCATGAAGACTGTCAGATTATTCTTGTAGGAAAACCAGATCTCATTGAAGCTGCCCTTGGGACAGCAACCAGTGAACTTCGATCTCGGATACGCGTTCTATTAGCTACGGAAGTCGTGCACTCGGATGACTCGATAGAAATCGCTTTGCGTCGAAAAAAAGATTCTTCCATGCGAGTCGCCATTGAGCAGGTCAAGGATCGGATGGCCGATGCAGTCGTTTCCTCTGGGAATACTGGAGCCTTAATGGCTATTTCGCGTTACGTTCTAAAAACCTTAGAGGGGATCGATCGACCTGCCATTGCCTCGCGCATGCCAAGTCAAAAATCTGCTGGCACAACTCTTTTAGATTTGGGCGCGAATGCCGATTGTGAACCTTGGCATTTAGTGCAGTTTGCACAAATGGCAGATATCATGGTGCGAGTTACTCAAGGGATTGAGCGCCCGACGATTGGTTTACTCAATATTGGAGAAGAGGTTATCAAAGGTAACGATGTAGTCAAGCAAGCTGGGGAGTTGCTTCGGCAGAGTCAATTAAATTTTGTTGGCAATGTTGAAGGCAATGATATTTTCAAAGGCACCACCGATGTAGTTGTTTGTGACGGTTTTGTTGGTAATGTTGCGCTGAAGACGAGCGAAGGCTTAGCAACTTGGATTTCGCAGATCATTAAGGAGGAGTTTGGCAGATCACTATTTACGAAGTTCTTAGCGATTTTAGCCTTACCTGTTTTATTGCGTTTTAAAAAGCGCGCTGACCACCGACGTTATAACGGTGCGATGTTACTGGGTTTGCGTGGGCTAGTTATTAAGAGTCACGGCTCGGCTGATCGTTATGGTTTTTTTATGGCTCTAACCAGAGCATATGAAGCTGCCAATAATCAGATGGTTGATAAGATCGCGGCAGCTTTTGCACAGGCAGATTTTGTCTTGGAGGGTGCTACTAATTCGAGAGTCGATCATGTCGCCACGAATTAATATTAGTCAGTTTTGGTTCTATCTGCCAGTTCGCCTAAATATTTCAAGATTCACTAGGGCACCCCAAGAGGATAGCCAGATATGAATCTTTCCCAAAGAAAATTTGCTCGCATGATTGGCACGGGGAGTTATCTTCCAAGCAAGCGAGTTGATAATTTTGAGTTAGCTCAGCAATTAAAGCTTAGCGGTATAGAGACAAGTGACGAGTGGATTTTTTCTCGCAGTGGTATTTCTGCGAGGCATTTTGCATCTTCGGCAGAGAAAACCAGTGATTTAGCGGTGCTTTCTGCGCAGCGCGCTTTAGATGCTGCTGGTTTAGTTGCTGGGGATATTGATTTAATTATCTTAGCCACTTCTACACCCGATTATTTAGGGGGTTTTCCGAGTACAGCGTGCGTTGTTCAACAAAAATTAGGAATCCAAACCCAATGTGCGGCCTTTGATATTCAGGCAGTATGTTCGGGGTTTATTTATGGGTTACATTTAGCAGACTCTTTAATACAGACGGGAGCCCATAGGCGGGTTTTGGTGATTGGCGCCGAGGTGTTTTCACGTATTCTCGATTTTCAAGATCGCGCAACGTGTGTTTTGTTTGGAGATGGGGCGGGGGCGGTTATTTTAGAGGCGTCGAATGCGCCTGGCATCCTCAGTTCGGCTTTGCATGCGGACGGTAAATATAGCGATATTTTATGTATACCCGGGCAAGTAGTTGACGGGCGCGTAGCCGGTTCAGGGTTTTTGACGATGGATGGCCAAGCGGTATTTAAATTAGCCGTCAAGGTATTGGAGCAGGTAGGCTTAGAGGCTTTAGAAAAAGCTGGTTTAGTGGCCAATCAAATTGACTGGTTAGTACCCCATCAAGCGAACATTCGGATTATGGAAGGTACTGCGAAAAAACTTGGCATTGCCAATGAGCGAGTGCTTGTGACCTTAGGTCAGCAAGGCAACACTTCGGCGGCCTCGATACCGTTGGCATTAGATGACGGGATTCGCAGTGGCAAAGTTCTGCGGGGGCAGAACTTACTCTTAGAAGGGGTTGGTGGGGGATTTACTTGGGGGGCTGCGTGTGTTCGTTACTAAAACTGACTCATTGCATCGACTTTGGCTGACTTTGTGCGGCACTCTAATTAGTCCAAAATAGCTTAAAAATAGACCAAATCATTGATGAAAAAACACATTGCATTTATTTTTCCAGGTCAAGGTTCCCAAGCTGTTGGCATGCTTGATTCTTTTGCGCAAAACGTCTTGGTACAAGACACCTTAAAAGAGGCTTCAGAATCGCTTGGGCAAGATCTCGCTCAGCTGATTCATCAGGGGCCGGCCGAGCAACTTGCGCTAACTGAGAATACGCAGCCGGTGATGCTCATTGCAGCGATTGCGATTTATCGTGCTTGGATTGCGGCCGGGGGGCCGGTTCCCAAGATTTTGGCGGGTCATAGTTTAGGCGAGTATTCAGCTTACGTTGTGGCCAAGTCGCTGCGCTTTGCAGATGCAGTGCCTTTGGTCCGATTTAGGGCTCAGGCGATGCAAGAAGCGGTCCCGGTTGGGACGGGCGGGATGGCAGCTATTGTCGGTTTAGATGACGCAGCGGTGATTCGACTGTGTCTAGAGGCGGCGAGTGTATCTGGGTCGGTGGTTGAGGCGGTAAACTTCAATGCGCCAAGTCAAGTTGTGATTGCGGGGTCCAAGAACGGGGTCGAGACAGCTTGTGCGATGGCTAAGCCTGCTGGCGCCAAAATGGCAGTACCTTTAGCAGTTTCTGCGCCTTTTCATTCTTCGCTGCTTCAACCTGCAGCGCTACGTTTGCAGGAGTATTTGGGCGGTATTGAATTATCTAGCCCGCAGATCGAGGTGATTAATAATGTCGATGTGAGTATTTTATCGGGCCCAAGCGCAATTAAAGAGGCCTTAACGAGGCAGGCTTGTGCACCCGTGCGCTGGGTTCAGACTATTCAGTTGATGGTAGAGCAGGGTGTGACACATATTGTTGAATGCGGCCCGGGTAAAGTTTTGGCTGGGATGGTCAAGCGGATTGATAGTCAGGTACGCATTTTGGGTATTTCTAGTCCGGAGTCAATTACTCAGGTGCTTGGCGAATTACAAGAGAATTAAATACTCCAAGAAATAACAAGAAACAACAAGAAACAACAAGAAACAACAAACAAGCTAGAGAAACTGATGACATCATTATTTCAAGACCAGATCATATTAGTAACAGGAGCTTCGCGCGGTATTGGTCAGGCGATTGCCCAAAACTTTGCCGAGCAAGGTGGCTGCGTGATTGGAACAGCCACCACCGAGCCAGGTGCGCAGGGAATTACTCAGGCGCTAGCAGCCAGCTCTGCAATTGCGGTTGCTGGGCGAGGACTGGTTTTGAACGTAAATGATCCGAAGGCGTGTGAGGCGATTATTGAACAGGTTGTGAAGGAGTATGGCGGCTTAAACGTCCTGGTTAATAATGCAGGGATCACGCGTGATCAATTAGCGATGCGTATGAAGGATACAGACTGGGATTGCGTGATTGACACCAACTTAAGTGCCGTATTTCGGCTATCGCGGGCTGTTTTAAGGCCCATGATGAAGGCTAAGGGGGGCAGAATCGTTCATGTAACTTCAATTGTTGGTCATATGGGCAATGCTGGGCAGGCAAATTACGCTGCAGCCAAAGCTGGGGTAGCTGGCATGAGTCGCGCTTTAGCTCGGGAAATTGGGAGCAGAAATATTACGGTAAACTGCGTTGCACCCGGTTTTATTGACACGGATATGACACGTGAATTATCCGAAGATCAGCAAAATGCCTTAAAAATCAACATTCCTTTGGGGCGTTTAGGGACCCCACTCGATGTTGCTCAGGCGGTATGTTTTTTAGCTTCTAGTCAGGCAGGATATATCACTGGAGCTACTTTGCACGTTAATGGCGGTTTATATCTCGCATAAGAGCTCCCGATACTGATAAAATACTTGTAATTTAACAACGCCCTTGGAGGGAACAGATGGACAATATTGAACAACGCGTTAAGAAAATTGTGGCTGAGCAGTTAGGAGTCACAGATGCAGAGATTAAAAACGAATCTTCATTCGTCAACGATCTTGGCGCGGATTCGCTTGATACTGTTGAATTAGTAATGGCTTTAGAAGATGAGTTTGGAATTGAAATTCCTGACGAAGAGGCTGAAAAAATTACTACTGTGCAATTGGCAATTGATTTTGCAACTTCGAAAGCTCAAGGCTAAGTTCTGTGCCTTACGCAAGAGGCCAACGCCGGGTAGTAATCACTGGTTTAGGATTAGTTAGTCCTGTTGGTAACCAAGTTGGTATCGCTTGGGAAAATTTGTTAGCTGGTAAGTCTGGTATAGCCAATTTAACCAAGTTTGATCCGCAGGGTTTATCAGTCCAATTCGGTGGTGAGGTCAAAGACTTCCAAATCGAGGACTATATTTCTGCTAAAGAAGCGCGCCACATGGATAGTTTTATCCATTATGGAATTGCCGCTGGGACTCAGGCCTTTGCTGATAGCGGCCTTGTGATCTCTGAAGAAAATACGCAACGGGTTGGGGTGATGGTTGGGTCAGGCATTGGTGGTTTACCGATGATTGAAGCCACGCATCAGGATTACACCACGCGGGGTGCGCGGCGGATTTCACCTTTTTTTGTTCCTGGATCAATTATTAATATGATTTCTGGGCATTTAAGTATTAACCTCAATTTGCAAGGGCCTAATTTGGCCGCGGTAACTGCTTGCACGACTGGTTTACACAGTATTGGTTTAGCTGCTCGCTTAATCCAGTATGGTGATGCCGATGTGATGCTAGCAGGTGGTGCGGAGTCGACGATTTCACCTTTAGGGATTGGTGGATTTGCAGCGGCTCGGGCGCTATCTATTCGCAATGATGATCCGATGACCGCATCAAGGCCTTGGGACAGAGATCGGGACGGTTTCGTTCTTGGTGAGGGTGGTGGCGTCATGGTTTTAGAGGAGTATGAGCATGCTGCAGCAAGGGGTGCTCGTATTTATGCAGAGTTAATTGGTTTTGGCATGAGTGGTGATGCGTTTCATATGACAGCGCCGAACTTGGAAGGCCCTAAGCGGTGTATGGTTAATGCGCTTAAAGATGGCGGTATTAATCCTGATCAGGTGGGATACATTAATGCCCACGGAACATCTACCCCTTTAGGTGATAAGAACGAGACTGAGGCCATTAAAGCGGCTTTTGGTTCGCACGCAAAAAAGATGATTGTGAACTCGACGAAGTCGATGACTGGGCATTTGTTGGGCGGTGCGGGTGGCTTAGAGTCGGTGATTACAGTCTTATCGTTGTACCATCAAAAGTCTCCACCGACGATTAACCTCTTAAATCAAGACCCGGAATGTGACTTAGATTACTGTGCCAATGAGGCAAGAGACGTCCAGATGGATATTGCGGTTAAAAACAATTTCGGCTTTGGTGGAACGAATGGCACGCTAGTGTTCAAAAGAATTTAAAATAGAATCTTTATTTTAATTATTGACGCTATCAAATATTTTTTTATGAAACTCTCTGACTGGCTGTATAGTCCATTGCGACTTGCTTTTTTTACGGCACTGCTAATTTTTGCTGGGACCATGCCGGTTTTGGCCCAGCTTGATGTTAATAACCCGAATAATCCCAACAGCCCTAATTTTAGGCGTTTTCCCGATTTTGCAGACTTAGTAGAAAAAGCGAGTCCAGCAGTTGTCAACATCCGGACCACGGAAAAAGTTGCGGTTTATCAGATGCCTTCGAACATCACCCCGCAAGATCAGGCAGAGTTTTTAAGGCGTTTTTTTGGAATTCCATTGCCGGCGCAACCCAATCCAAGTCCCCCACCCAAAGGGCAAACACCAGGGGGGCAGTCTCAAGAACAAAATCGGGGGACTGGTTCAGGTTTTATCATGGACTCAAATGGGTATATTCTGACTAACGCCCATGTGATTGAAGGGGCAACGACGATTTATGTCACTCTGACAGACAAGCGCGAGTTTAAGGCTAAGTTGATTGGCTCAGACCCTCGGACAGATGTTGCCTTAGTAAAAATTGAGGCCAGTAATTTGCCGAAGTTACCAGTTGGGGATTCTTCTCGAGTGCGGGTTGGCGAGTGGGTTTTAGCGATTGGGTCGCCGTTTGGGCTTGATAATACTGTAACAGCCGGGATCGTATCTGCTAAGGGACGCGAGACTAACGATAGCATTACGCCCTTTATACAGACGGATGTAGCGATCAACCCGGGTAATTCCGGAGGGCCGCTGATCAATACGCGGGGCGAAGTTATTGGGATTAACTCACAGATATATAGTAAATCGGGCGGGTACATGGGCATTTCCTTTGCCATTCCGATTGATGAGGTGATCCGTATTTCTGAGCAGTTAAAGGTGAATGGACGGATTGTTCGAGGCCGAATTGGGGTGACTATTACTGAGCTCACCAAGGAGTTAGCTGAGAGTATTAATTTCGTTGGTCGGCGAGGTGTTTTAATTCGAGCGGTTGAGCAAGGTGCTCCAGCGGCCTTAGCAGGCTTAGAGGTGGGTGATGTAATCACCAAGATTAACGAAAAAGAGATCGAGCGAGGTGTTGATTTAACCCGCTCGATTAGTGAAATTAGGCCTGGTACTCGGGCCAGATTACAAGTTTGGCGCAAAGGCAGCAACCGTGAGGTAAATGTCATGGTTGTGGAGATAGAGCCGCCACGTAGTCCTAAACCATTACAATAACCTTAGACGTCTTATTGCAGCCCAATATGGTGTTGTGTTGTGGCAAGCCGTTTAAAGGAATTCATGAAACAAATACGAAACTTTTCTATCATCGCCCATATTGATCATGGCAAATCAACCTTAGCAGATCGCATTATTCAATTATGTGGGGGTTTGTCTGATCGCGAGATGCAAGAGCAAGTGCTCGACTCGATGGATATTGAAAAAGAGCGCGGGATCACGATTAAGGCTCAGACAGCCGCTTTGAGTTATCAAGCCCGAGACGGGCAGCTATATTATTTAAATTTGATAGATACCCCGGGCCATGTAGATTTCTCCTACGAGGTGAGTCGATCTTTGTCGGCATGTGAAGGTGCTTTATTGGTTGTTGATGCTAGCCAAGGGGTTGAGGCGCAGACCGTTGCGAACTGCTATACCGCTATTGAATTGGGTGTTGAAGTAGTACCTGTTCTCAATAAAATTGATTTACCCTCAGCCGACCCGATCAAAGCGAGTCAAGAGATTGAGGACATTATTGGGATTGATGCCACGGACGCCGTGACTTGTTCAGCCAAGACTGGCCTTGGCGTAGCGGACGTGATTGAGCGTTTAATTGCTTGCGTGCCTGCGCCGATTGGAGATCCGAGTGCGCCATTGCAGGCTTTATTAGTCGACTCTTGGTTTGATAATTATGTTGGTGTGGTGATGTTGGTTCGAATCAAGAATGGCACCTTGCGTCCCAAAGATCGTATTTTGTTGATGGCAAATGGCTCGTCACATTTAGTGGACCATGTTGGGGTATTTACACCAAAATCGATTGATCGAGCAGAGCTTTGCGCTGGCCAGGTAGGCTTCATCATTGCTGGTATTAAAGAGTTAAAGGCTGCCAAAGTGGGTGATACGATCACACACGCTCCAGGTCAGCAAGGCCGAGTTCCGGCGCTTGAGCCTTTACCAGGATTTAAAGAAGTCAAGCCACAGGTCTTTGCGGGTTTATATCCAGTGGAAGCTAATCAGTATGAAGCCTTACGCGAGTCCTTAGAAAAACTCAAATTAAATGATGCCTCTTTGCAGTACGAGCCAGAAGTTTCTCAGGCCTTGGGCTTTGGTTTTCGTTGTGGTTTTTTAGGTTTATTGCATATGGAAATTGTGCAAGAGCGGTTGGAGCGCGAGTTTGACATGGATTTAATTACGACTGCCCCGACGGTGGTTTACCAAGTCGAGTTAAGTGATCAAAGCAAAGTAACGGTTGATAACCCGTCCAAGATGCCAGAGCCTAGTAAGATTGCAAACGTTTTAGAGCCGATTGTCGTTGTAAATTTATACATGCCCCAGGAGTATGTGGGCGCGGTCATTACCTTATGTACTGGCAAGCGTGGGGTACAGACCAATATGCAATATTTGGGTCGGCAGGTGCAATTAACCTATGAAATCCCGATGGCTGAGATTGTGATGGATTTTTTTGATCGCCTGAAATCGATTTCGCGGGGATATGCTTCGATGGATTATGAGTTCAAAGAATATCGCCCATCGGATGTAGTGAAGGTTGATATATTAATTAATGGCGATAAGGTTGATGCCTTATCGATTATTGTGCATCGAAGTAATAGTCAGTATCGTGGCCGAGAGGTGGTTTCTAAGATGCGTGAGATTATCCCCAGACAGATGTTTGATGTGGCGATTCAGGCGGCGATTGGGAGTGGGATTATTGCTAGAGAAAACGTGAAGGCCTTACGTAAAAATGTTTTAGCAAAGTGCTATGGTGGCGACATCTCGCGCAAACGTAAGTTATTAGAAAAACAAAAAGCGGGTAAGAAGCGCATGAAACAAATTGGCAACGTGGAGATTCCGCAAGAGGCATTTTTAGCGATATTACAGGTGGAGGATAAATGAGTATTTGGGCGAATATTGGCCAGCATTTTGCGAAGATTTTATTATTTTTATTTGTCTTTTGCGGTTTGATTTGGGTCATTGACAAACTTTTTTTGGCCAAGAGGCACCGCGCACTAGGGATTCAAAAGCGCCCTATCTGGTTGGAGTTTACGGCGGATTTATTTCCAATTATTGCGTTTATCTTTGTCTTACGGTCGTTTTTGTTTGAGCCATTTAAGATTCCTTCGGGCTCGATGATACCGACCTTACAGATTGGTGATTTTATTTTAGTGAATAAATTTACGTACGGAGTTCGATTTCCGGTAGTTAATAAAAAAATCATTGAGGTAGGCGAGCCAAAACGTGGGGATGTAGTTGTCTTTCGATATCCAGTGGACGAGTCGGTTGATTACATCAAACGGGTGGTTGGTGTGCCTGGAGACGTTGTTGAATATCGCGATAAACGTTTGACAGTGAATGGAATGGCATTGACTTATCAGTCGGTGCCTTATGTTGCGCCGGTTGGCGAAATAGAGCAAACCCAATTGATACAGCAGTTTACTCAAAAGCCATTACAAGCAACGCAGTGGCTTGAATCATCTCCGATGAGCTTAGGTGGTACGGCACATACGATTGAAAATGATCCGCAACGCTCGGGTGGTTTTGCGAGTAATTTTTATCCGGAGCCGCCTTTTGAAAATATGGAAAATTGTCAGTATTCCTATACTGGCTTTACTTGTAAGGTACCCAGTGGGCATTATTTTATGATGGGCGATAATCGGGATAATAGCCTTGACTCCCGATATTGGGGATTTGTTCCTGAGAAGAATTTAGTTGGGCGAGCATTTTTTGTTTGGCTTAACTTTAGTGACTTAAAACGCATTGGTAGTTTTAAATAACGATGGGCGGCCGAATTACAATTGATACTTCGCTTTTGCAAGAGCGTTTAAATTATCGATTTGTCAAACCTGAGTTATTGATGCAGGCTTTGACGCACCGTAGCCATGGCAAGAAAAATAATGAACGCTTAGAGTTTTTGGGTGATTCTATTTTAAATTGTATTGTGGCGGAAATTTTATTTGAAAAATTTAACGATTTAGATGAGGGTGACTTATCCCGGGTACGCGCTAACTTAGTGAAGCAACAGGCTTTATATGAAATAGCGCAGAGTTTATCTTTATCGGATTACTTACGCCTAGGTGAGGGCGAATTAAAAAGTGGCGGCTTTCGTAGGCCATCTATTTTGGCAGACACTCTAGAGGCCATCATTGCGGCGATTTTTATTGAAGCGGGATTTGAAGGTGTGCGCGTGATTCTAAGAAAACTGTACGCGCAAATTTTAGAAAATGTTGATCCAAGAACATTAGGTAAAGACGATAAGACACTCTTACAGGAGTATTTACAGGGGCATCAATTGCCTCTGCCGGTGTATACCGTCACAGCGACTACTGGTGTGGCGCACAATCAACGTTTTGAAGTAGAGGGTGTAGTAGATAGTTTGCAGATTCATGTCTTTGGAGATGGTGCGAGTAGGCGATCAGCCGAACAGTCCGCTGCTAAATTAGCTTTATTAGCAGCTCAAAAAGCGATACCTCAGACTGGTCGAGCGGCCAAGAAAGTATCTTCCAAAAAGAAAAAGAGTTTATTAGAACCTAGTCAAGGTGATGAGCAGCTAAATCTGACCCTGAAAGGGTAGTATGACATTTCATTGTGGTTCCATTGCTTTAATTGGTCGCCCAAACGTTGGTAAATCGACTTTACTCAACGCCTTAGTTGGTCAAAAGATCAGTATTACCTCCCGTAAAGCGCAGACTACTAGGCACCGCATAGCGGGGATTACAACGACAGAAGCTGCACAATTTATTTTCTTAGACACGCCGGGCTTTCAGACAAATTTTATTAGTACCTTAAATAAGTCATTAAACCGGACCGTAACGAATACCTTAGGAGATGTAGACGTCATTTGTTTAGTGATTGAAGCGGGGCAGTTTTCAAAAGATGACGCGCAGGTTTTAGCGATGTTGGGTGCTGATATCCCAGTCATTTTAGTGGCCAACAAATTAGACGTATTTGCCAGCAATTCGGACTCTTTGCACGATCGTGACTACCATTTATTAGAGTTTTTAAAGGAGATGGCAACACGTTTTGAGTTTGCGGAGATTGTCCCGATGACGGCTAAGCATCCTGACGATGTGGCACGCTTGATGGGAACCATTGAGTCGTATTTACCAGAGCGTCCAGCGCTGTATCCAGCGGATACTTTGACCGATCGGAGTGAGCGGTTTTTAGCAGCAGAGATATTAAGAGAGAAGGTATTTCGCCATACTGGCGCTGAGTTGCCCTATGCTAGCTCAGTGGTTATTGAGCAATTTTCGATGGATGGTAAGATGCGTCGGATTGCGGCCACAATCTTAGTGGATCGTGACAGCCACAAGCCAATGGTGATTGGTGAAAAGGGAGAAAAGCTCAAGCGTATTTCAACTGAAGCAAGACTGGATATGGAGAAATTATTTGCTGGTAAGGTGTTCTTAGAGACTTGGGTAAAAGTCAAGCGTGGTTGGGCGGATGATCAAGTTGCATTAAGAGAGCAGGGTTTGGAATAGCGCATGCGGGTGTTTAATGAGCCGGCTTTTGTTTTACATTCGATTCCGTACAAAGAGACGAGTTTGATTTTAGATGTATTTACTAGGCAATTTGGTCGCGTGGCATTAATTGCCAAGGGTGCGAAACGGCCGCATTCTGCTTTGCGGCCAGTTCTTTTACAGTTTCAACCTTTACAAATTCATTTTACGGGTCGTGGTGAGCTCATGACGTTGACGAAGTCAGAATGGATGGGTGGGGTTGTACCATTAATTGGTGATGCCTTGTTGTGTGGTTTTTATATGAACGAGTTAATTGTGAAATTCTTGGCTAGAGAAGACGCCCATGAAACCTTGTTTGATGATTACCACCACACTCTTTTTCAATTATCGATTGAGAAGAGTTCTTTTGAGAAAATTTTGCGTCCATTTGAGATTCGGTTATTACAGGAAGTGGGTTATTGTGCTCCATTAGACATATGTCAGGAATCGGGTGGACCACTAGATTTAGAAAGATATTATGTGTATCAACCTGAGCGCGGTTTGCGGCCAGCTCAGGATCAGGACCCAGCGCATTGGCCGGTAGTTCAGGGTAAATATTTAAATAACTTAGCGCAATTTTGTTTAGAAGATCAGGAGACTTTATCGATGAGTAAGTTACTCATGCGATTTTTACTGGGGCTTAACTTACAGGATCAGGTCTTAACAACGCGCCAAATATTGATTGACTTAAAAAAGATCTAGGTTAACTTGATAGGGATTGTGATGCCAGAAAATCAGATAAAACAGCCGCCAAATAAGACGATTGCCTTAGGCATTAATATTGACCATATTGCAACGCTGCGTAATGCTCGGGGCACGTCCTATCCCGATCCGATTCGTGGCGCTTTAGAGGCGGAGGCCGCTGGCGCTGATTTAATCACCTTGCATTTAAGAGAGGATCGCCGGCATATTCGGGACGCAGATTTATTTGCTTTACGACCATTAATCACCACGCGGATGAATTTAGAATGTGCCTTGACTGCAGAGATGCTTGATATTGCCTGCCGGGTAAAACCTCAGGATGTATGTTTAGTCCCTGAAAAAAGAAGTGAGGTCACTACTGAAGGTGGCTTAGATGTGTTTACGCATCAAGATGCGGTTGCTAGCGCAGTGCGGCGTTTATCGCAAGAGGGTATTACGGTATCGTTATTTATTGATCCGGAGGAATCCGTTTTAGACTTAAGTGCTGCAGTAGGGGTGCAGGTTGTCGAGTTGCATACAGGTGCTTACGCGAATGCCGAGGGAGATGCACAACTGTTCGAGTTAGAGCGCATCAAGCGGGCCGCGCAGTATGCATCTAGTTTGGGTTTAAAGGTCAATGCGGGACATGGCTTACATGAGGCCAACGTGGAGCCGATTGCGGCAATTATGCCAATTGTTGAGTTAAATATTGGGCATGCGATTGTTGCACAGGCTTTATTTAAAGGTTGGCGCCAGGCGATTGGCGATATGCTTGCCATTCTGCGGGTAGCAAGAGCTGGGCTTGGATCATGATGATTGGCATTGGTAACGACTTATTACAGATTTCGAGGATGGCCGCCACCTATGAGCGCACGCAGGGCAGAATTGCCAGTCGTATTTTAGGACCTCTTGAATATGCCGTTTTTCAAGCCAGGTTCAATCGCAACCGTGCGCGAGGAATGGCTTATTTATGTACCCGTTTTGCTGCTAAGGAAGCTTTTTCAAAAGCGATTGGTTTAGGTATGCGTACGCCGATGACTTGGCGCTCTGTACAAATTTTGAATGAGGCGAGTGGCAAGCCCTATTTATTGTATAGTGGCATGCTGGCAAATTGGATGCAGGAGCGGGGCTGGGTTGGTAATGTTACATTAACTGATGAGCAGGAGATGGTTAGTGCTGTAGTGATTGTTACGCGTAGTTAACTTCTAGTATGTAACGAATTTTCGGTGAGAAAATTCGGTTGATTTGATGAAAGAGAGTGTCATGAAGAAAAAGAACTTTGCTCCTGGCCCAGTCCTATTAGATGTTGCAGCTGGTCAATTAAATGCTCAAGATCGGATACGTATTAAACATCCAAAGACTGGTGGGGTCATTTTATTTGGCCGGAATTACGAAAGTAGAGAGCAATTAACTAGCTTAACTCAAGAAATTAAAGCGATACGCCCAGATGTTTTAATTACGATTGATCATGAGGGTGGTCGAGTACAGCGATGTAAGACGGATGGTTTTACCCATTTGCCGGCGATGCGCCGATTAGGCGATATTTGGAGTGGTAGACATTTGCCAGCTGGGCGGAATACGCCAGAGCAAATGGCATTGTTAGCGATTCGAGCGGCGACAGCTGTGGGGTATGTTTTAGCTGCCGAATTACGTGCTTGCGGCGTTGATTTTAGTTTTACCCCGGTCTTAGACTTGGATTATGCCCATAGTCAGGTGATTGGTGATCGAGCGTTTCATGCAGAAGCTAGCGTTGTGACCCTACTTGCGAAGGGTCTTTGTCATGGACTGTTATTAGCAGGCATGAGAAATTGCGGTAAGCATTTTCCGGGACACGGATACGCGAGTGCTGATTCGCATACGCATGTGCCTACGGATGACCGTCCGTTAGAAATGATTTTGCAAAACGATGCGAAGCCCTATGAGGACTTTGGCATGATTTTAGATGCGGTGATGCCTGCCCATGTGGTGTATCAGAAGGTGGACTCCTTACCAGCGGGTTTTTCGAAGAAGTGGTTACAAGAAATATTACGTCAGAGACTTGGTTTTCAGGGGGTGATTTTTAGTGACGACTTATCGATGGAGGGGGCGTCGGTCATGGGGGATGTAGTGGCCGGTGCTAAGGCTGCTTTGGGAGCTGGGTGTGATGCTGTTTTAATTTGTAATCGGCCGGATTTAGCTGACTTATTACTTGATCAATTACCAATGAATAAGACTTCCATGGCTGTCTCTAGGGAGCGCTTAGTTGGTTTATTTCCTAGAGGTCCTGCCTTGGAATGGAAGTCTTTGCAAAACGCGTTGCAATATCAAAAGGCAAAGATGTTTTTACAAAGTTTAGGACTTATCGCAACTATCTCAACTGAGAGCTCCTAAACCCGAGCGTACTTGTCCCCAAGAAAATGCTTGCTAGATGCTTGCTTTAAGTCAATCGCCTGACGGACTAGGTTTGAAGATGGGGCAATACAGCAGATTTGGCAAGCGTTAACTTGGGTTAGATTAATCCAGAGAAATGCTAGTAAATGAAATGCCTGTAAATGTTCACTTGCTAAGGAAACATCAGCAAATGGTAAATTTGCTATTGAAACATCAGCAAATGATATGCTAATAGTCCTAGGTTTTTAATTTTAAGGTTCTTACGGAGCTGTGCAGTCTTAGTTCGCTCGACTTCGATATTCACCAGTACGCGTATCAATTTCGATTTTATCGCCCGTACCGCAAAAGAGGGGAACTTGCAGTTCATAGCCAGTTTCAATTTTGGCCATTTTCAGAACTTTTCCGGAGCTAGTATCCCCTTTAACAGCTGGTTCGGTATAAATAATCTCACGGATAATCATGGTTGGTAAATCAACAGAGAGCGCTTTACCTTCATAGAACACTACTTCGACTGCCATGCCGTCTTGGAGGTAATGCAGGGCATCCCCCATGTTTTCTGCTTCGACTTCGTACTGGTTAAAGTCCGAGTCCATAAAGACATACATCGGATCTGCAAAATAAGTGTAGGTGCAATCCTTTTTCTCGAGCACCACAATATCAAATTTATCGTCTGCTTTATAAATTCCCTCATTAGGTGCCTCGGTCATTAGATTTTTAAATTTCATCTTCACGACAGCGGAGTTTCTACCTGAGCGATTGTATTCGGCGCGTTGCACTACCATCGGTTCGTTATTAATCATGACCACATTCCCTACACGAACATCTTGAGCGATTTTCATCAAACTATTCCTTGAATTTACCAAACATATTATTTTAACTCTGTTTCAATTTCTGATTCATGAAAGTACGAAGTCGATCGGCTAAATCGTCTTTTTGGAAATTTTTTTGAAGAACTGATTGCCAGGCTATTGTATGTTCTTTTAATCTATCTAAAGAGTTCCACCATGCGCTTACAGGGCCATTTTGCATGGCTAAACGACCAAGTGTTTGCAGTTCTTTTGGGCTATTTTGCCAATAGATATCTAAAAAAGCAGCCATTTTTTTTTGATGTACTAGCTCAGTTTGCGGGTAGATATCCCAGATAAATGGTTTACCCGCAAATTGGGCCCGAACAAATGAGTCTTCACCACGAACCCAATTGAGATCGCAGGCCAAAAGGAGCCAATCGTAGTCCTCTTGGGGGATAAATGGGATAGGTATGAGTTGCAAGTAATCGCGTTGTTGGGGAGAGCAAAACTCGGATATTTCGAGCCAGTCGCGGGTGCCTTTTGTTGGTAGGCCAGCACAAATGAAGCAAGTAATGGGTTTTTGTAGGGTTTGTAATTGACTTAAAAATGGCGCAAGAGTATCACCTGCGTAATTAAAAATAGATATTTTTTGAGTGGCGGGATGTTGGATTTGTTCCCAAAAGGGTTTGAGAGTATCTGGAGGATGTGTTAGCTTTGCCTCAAAGCCGGCAAGCACGCCGCCTGATTGGGGGGTAAGTCCTGGGAAATAAAAATACCTAGAAATGTCTTGTGCCGATGCGCTGAGTGATCTCAAACCATGGTGGGAGTTTGTCCATGCTTCGGCGCTGAGATATTCAATATTGATGAGCAGTGGTAATTGGTCACGGTTGCGATGTTGTAGTTGTTGCTGATAGATTTCTGGTAGGCCACAAGAAAAAGTTTCCAGGATAACATCCGGAAATTCATCTAGACTCATTAAATGGGCTGCCGATGACCATGGCAGGATTTGTAGGTTATTGTGGTGCGCGCGCTCTAAAGCCTTGGTGCCTGCTAATTGGTATATGATTTCGGGTTGATCACAAAAGACTCTATATAAATCCCTTGAAGGCATCGTAAAATGATTCTCTAAGGGTGCTTGGCTGAGGCGTTGAGCTAAACGCCAGGTAAATCCAGCGTCTCCAAAATTATCGATTACACGGCAAAAGATATCAATTCGCATGACAAAGACCCATATTGAACTGTTGCAGGATGAAGTGCAGCAATTGACGCAATTGCCGGGCGTATATCGTTTTTTTGATAGCAATGATCATATTTTGTATGTTGGTAAGGCAAAGAATTTAAAGAAAAGAGTCTCTAGTTATTTTTCACGTACGCAATTATCGCCCCGAATTGAGCGCATGGTCAGCAAGATTATGCGCTTTGAAACAACGGTTACTCGGACAGAGACAGAAGCATTAATTCTAGAAAATAACTTAATTAAAGCTTTAGCTCCACCATTTAATATTTTATTTCGGGATGATAAGTCATATCCTTATTTAATGTTTACTGGTCATGCTTTTGCCCGAATGACCTCATACCGTGGCAAGGTTGATAAGAAGAATACGTATTTTGGGCCATTTCCGAATACTTGGGCGGTGCGTAATAGTGTGCAAATTTTGCAAAAAGTATTTCAGTTGCGGACCTGTGAAGATACTGTGTTCAAAAACCGGAGTAGACCTTGCTTACTGTATCAAATTCATCGTTGTACAGCGCCTTGCGTAGGACTTATCGCTACAAGTGATTATCAGGCTGATGTAGGCAAGGCAATGGCATTTTTAGAGGGTGATCACGCCTCGGTAATGCATGACTTAGAGCTTCGTATGCAAGCGCATAGTGACTCTTTAGAATTTGAATTAGCCGCAAGTTATCGCGACCGGTTAGCGGATTTATCGAGTGTTTTACAGCAACAATCGATGGATACAGTAGCTGATGGGCAGCAACATATTGACATTTTGGCAGTTGTTGAAAAATCTGGACAGGTATGTGTTAATTTAGCGATGGTTCGCGGTGGCCGGCATTTAGGAGATCGGGCTTATTTCCCAACAGTGGTTAAGGTTGAAGGTGCACAACTTGAGTTGGGTGAGTATTTAACAACTTTTATGGTGCAAAGGTACCTTGACGATGGGGATCTTGCTGATGGTGCGGATTTAAATCAATTAATACCCGCGGTTTTGGTTGTTAATCATGATTTAGGAGAGGACGGCGATTTATTAAGACAGTCGCTGACTGAGCGTTTAGGAAGAAAAGTCCAGTTTATTGTCCAGGCGCAGGGGCAAAAGCGACATTGGTTGGCTATGGCTCAAAGTAATGCGGAATTGGCCTTACTGAAGCGGATCAGTGAGCGCAGTGGGCAGCAACAAAGAACGCAGTCTTTAGTTGATTTATTAACGCTTGAAATAGATGATATTGAGCAAACCCGAATTGAATGCTTTGATATTAGCCATACTTCTGGAGAGGCAACTCAGGCATCTTGTGTGGTTTATCAAAAGCATGCCATGCAAAATAAAGAATATCGGCGATTTAATATTGAGGGGGTAACACCTGGGGATGATTATGGCGCAATGCGGCAAGTATTGACACGACGGTACAGTCAGTTTTTAGAATTCCCAGCAGATAAAATTCCGCAAGTGATTTTGGTCGATGGTGGTAAGGGGCAGGTTGAGGTTGCTCGACAAGTTTTTGTTGAGCTAGGTTTAGATATCCGGTTAATTGTGGGTGTGGCCAAAGGTGATGGGCGAAAAGTTGGGTTAGAGACATTATTATTTGCTGATGGTAGAGATAGTTTGCAATTAGGCATTGATAGTCCAGCGCTTTTGTTAATTGCTCAAATTCGCGATGAAGCGCATCGTTTTGCGATAACTGGCATGCGAGCTAAGCGGCAAAAAACTAGAAATGTTTCTCGTTTAGAGGAAATTGAAGGGATTGGAGCTAAGCGTCGACAGCGTTTACTGGCGCGGTTTGGGGGAATTAAAGGAGTGATTGGAGCGACTCTAGAAGAGCTTACTCAAGTCGAAGGAATCTCTCAAGCTTTAGCCGCTCAGATCTATAAACAATTACACTAGTGCTTAGATTACATAATTAGCAATTAATATGTCGCTAAAGAAGTATTTTTTTAACTCACTTGAACTGTTGTTATGCCCTTTAATTTTCCGATTTTTTTAACTTGGCTGAGAATAGCCGTTATTCCTTTGTTAGTAGGTATTTATTACATTCCTGATGGCATATTTTCTTTAGTTGAAAAAAATCTAATAGCTACAGGTTTATTTGTTGGCGCAGCCTTTACGGATTGGTTAGATGGATATTTAGCTCGCCGATGGGCTCAGTCATCTAATTTTGGAGCTTTTTTAGATCCGGTTGCCGATAAGTTAATTGTTGCTGCAGCCTTATTAGTTTTGCTGAATTTCGATCGTGTTTCTGTGTGGGTTGCCTTGATCATTATCGGTCGTGAGATCACTATCTCGGCGCTCAGGGAGTGGATGGCTCAGATTGGTGCTTCGGCAAGTGTTGCGGTGCATTTTTTAGGGAAGATTAAAACGACCGTGCAGTTAATTGCCATTAGTTTTTTGTTATTTGATAGCACTTTATTTGGGTTGGTTAATTGCGCCTTGGTTGGGAAGTATTTGATTATTATTGCAGCAGTAATTACACTTTGGTCGATGTTTTATTATTTAAAGAAAGCCTGGCCGGTCATTGTTTCGAAAGCTTCTTAAGTCGCTATAGGCATTGTAATTAATGTTCCATCCATGCGAAGTGGACGCGATACGAAAAATTTGTTAGAATAGTTTTGTTTTGATGTAGTCAAGTATGAATTACCAGGCATTTGCGGGAGTAGCTCAGCTGGTAGAGCGCAACCTTGCCAAGGTTGAGGTCGCGAGTTCGAGCCTCGTCTCCCGCTCCAAATCGTTGAAGGGAAGCCCAATTGCTTCCCTTTTTGTTTCAACGATAGCTTTAATTGATATGAGATGCTGTATAGGGCGCGATGGCCGAGTGGTTAGGCAGAAGCCTGCAAAGCTTTGAACGGGGGTTCGATTCCCTCTCGCGCCTCCAAGAATACTCTCAGTAAAACGAACATCCACCCACGAACACCCACCCACCAACACTCGGATAATGCTCTTGATCTAGACAATTTAGATCTTTAGCCAAAGAGGGTGTTGAACAGTGCCTAGTAAAATAGGGGAATGCCAGGCCCTAGTAAAGTTTGTAAACGATGATTGGTAATTGGCGTGAAAGCCCTATACGTATAGACAGATTCGTAAAAACTCCATCTGCTTAATGAGGATTACCGCGCCTCATCAATACAGGTGGTGGTGGGGTGGGGGGGGGGGGGGTTGGCAAAATTTTTTTATCAACAAAGAAAGGCCATATTTAATACTGATGATGCAGATTAAAGATCCAGTAATGTCACCAACGAGCATGGCAATAAAATAATTCCATCCTCCAGTATCAAGACTACGCGCAACAAACCACAGTTGATGAAGCCCAGAATTAAATAAGGCAAATATTAGGATGATCCAGATGAGTTGCCTGGTAGTTAGGTTATTGAGATTAGGATGAACCTGGAAATGGTGTATTACAAATAGTCTACTTAATAAGGGTGCAAAGCCACAGATTAAAGCGATACCTGAGGCTGTTATTAAATCGGAAGGCGCATTGGAAATAAAACCAATCACGAGTGATGCAATGCTAAGCCCGATTGCGCCAGTATAAGTAAAAACCAAGATCAACATGATACGAATCCCTGCGGGCAAAAAAAGCCAGCTGACATGGTTGTTTAGGATGAAATCTTTAGTCAAGAGCTCATTAACATAGTAAAACCCTAGATAAATAGAGAAACTAATAATTATTTCAAAAATATAATAAAAAATCTTCATAATTAATTGTATAAATAGCAAAATAGTTCGCAAGAGTAATAACCCTAATATCTCAACGGTAATTGAAATATTCAATAAGTTAAAGGATTCAGACTGAAATTGGTCAGTGATGGTACCTTGATGTTGAGTTGTTTTTTGCGAATATTACTAGAACATGAGCGCTGATCAGAACCCTGATTGACTTCTTGATGGCGTTCTTAGATGTGGCATGCAAGTTCTTGGTACGAAGATGCAAGTTGATTTATTTGGAGAGCTTGATTTGCCTTCGGTGCTTTTAAAGCTGGGTCGCAGTCAAGTCTGGATCGCGTAATACTAATTTGCTTTCATAGGTGACTTACTCCCAAAGCGAACTCCCGACTAGCTTCGCAGGCTTTCGTTTTAAGTTCAAGTCGGTGATAGGAAAAATAGGCATTTATGTATTACTAATCAATCGGTTATAGTTATTCTCATCGAAGACGTTGGGACAACTGTATAATGATTACTTTAATTTCAAAAAATATCAATGATCACAAAGAGTTCTTACTTGCGATTTCTTCAGCTTGTTGAATTGGTAGATGGTCTTAGGCCCCGATCTCAATTAGATAAAATTGAAGAGCATTTGCTGAATCACATTGCCTTATCCGCAGCGCAAGGTCGTGATTTATTAGTGAAAGATTTAATTTGTTTGCAGAAAATTGGATCTTTGGCAACTCTTCATAATCGCATTAAGAGTCTTGTTGCAAGTGGTTATATTCGCTTAGTGACTGATGATGTAGATATTCGAAAAAAACATGTGGTAATAACAGCAAAAACGAATAAATATTTTGAAAAGTTATCGCTAGTGATCGATAAGAAAAAGCTTGTATTTTGAAATTATTATCTCCAAAATAATCCGAATTTTTTTAAGTATCTTTGCCTTGAGTTTAAAAAATTAGCATTTCATCAAATAGCTTCTGGCAATATAACCTTGGATAGCAAATGCGTAAATATTTAGGCATTTATCTTTTATTTTTAGTGACATTGGTTACCTGCGATATGGTGTGGCTTTTGGTGGTTGCAAAAAATCTTTATCATGATGAAATGGGGGGGTTAATAGCGGCTGATCCTAATCTACTCGCCGGGATTGCTTTTTATCTTTTGTATGCACTGGGCGCTATTATATTTGTCGTTGATCCGGCTCTCAAAAAGCAATCCTTATCATCTGCATTCAGATATGGAGCTTTATTTGGATTCTTTTGTTATATGACTTATGACCTTACGAATTTAGCAGTTGTGAGAGATTTTCCAGTCCGTCTAGCTTTTATTGATATGGCTTGGGGAACCTTTTTAACGACTATTTGCTCAGGCTTTACGTATTGGATTTGTTTTAGTAGGTTTAAAACGGCAGATACCTAATCAACGATATATTGTCTTCTAGCAAGTTGGATTGCCACTTGTACTCAATATATAGCAAAATTGTGTCCTAATCTAGGCAAAGCAGCGGAGCAGCTATTGCCAGAGAATTTATGACAGATAAGCCTGATTTTTGAATGGCATCTGTAATACCAGTACTTGCGCTGATTGGAGTTTTGTCTGAATCAGGTAGTGATTGGTTGCATGACTAACAAATACAGACTCATTCTTGGTTAATGTCTGAGTACCTTCGAGAATGCTACCTTGCATCATTACCAAAAAAATACCAGCCGATGATTCGGGGACTTCTAATTGATAACTACTCTTTGGGGGCATTTTCAATACCCGTATAGCCAAGTTCGTTTTTGTTTCTACATGAATATCCGCAAGCACGGGATACGCGATTTTTTGTAACTCTTTTACCGAATCTAGTGGAATCGAAGCAGACGTGAAATGGTGTTTGGGACCCTTTTTAAAATGCGTCATTTGATCAGGTAGGAACTTTGCACCAAAGTCATGACTGCAACGCAGGGTTAAGTAATGTAAACCATGGTCTCCGGCAATAATTGGTCCATAACCTGTATAGGCCCCTGCATAGTGAACTACATACGGGTTAATTGAGTATTTTCCAAATTGCCCAGAACCTTCGATAAAAACTTGAAACTGATTTTGCATATGAAAATGCAAGGGATTAACCACATTGGCAAGTTGCTTAATTAAATACGATTGGGGTGAGAATTCGGGATCTTTTTCAGGGCTAAAGTAATCATGGCGTTCATATTTGAGGCCATTATCATGCTCATGATATTGAAAATTTTCAGTAGATTTTTGGGCTAATTTAACCGCCATCATTCAATTTTCGCACCAGATTCTTTAACACGCTGACCCCATTTTTGGTATTCGACTTTTATAAATTCTTCAAATTCACTAGGGTTCTTACTCATTAAAACTTCTGAGCCAATACCGAGCATTCTTTTTACAATTTCTGGATCTTCTAGAGCTGTATTTAGTTCTTTGTGTAAGCGATCTACGATTGGCCTTGGGGTACCTGCTGGCGAGAAAAGACCTAACCAGGCACCTCCATTAAAACCCTTTAAGCCTAACTCATCGACCGTTGGCACATCCGGAGCAAAAGAGGTCCTTGTTAGTCCGCCGGTTGCTAGGGCTTTCAGTTTGCCAGATTTGATATGGGGCATGAGGGTTAGGACAGTATCAAAAGTAACATCGACTTGTCCACCAATTAAGTCTGTTTGAGATTGAGAGCTGCCTTTATAGGGGATATGGGTCATTTTAATCTCTGCTTGGCTTGTAAGCATACTCATCATTAGATGACTGGTGCTACCATTGCCGATCGATGCGAAGGTATATTTATTCGGCTCCACTTTTGATTTTTCAATTAAATCTTGCATCGAATTCAGTCCTGATTTGGGGTTAGTAACCATGACATAGGGTAACCAGGATACCAATCCAATCGGTGCAAAACTTTTACGAGAATCGTAATTCAATTTGGCGTACAAATGCGGATTTGTAGCAAAAGGAGCCGTTGCACTTAATAATAGAGTATGCCCATCTGGAATAGCTTGAGCAGCAATGCCTGCACCTAAACTACCACCTTGGCCGGGTTTGTTTTCAATAATAAAAGATTTTCCCAATTTATTACTAAAACGTTCTGCTAAGATGCGGGCAATTGTGTCGGTTGCTGTGCCTGGTGGAAATCCAACAATAATCGTAATATTTTTTTCGGGATAGTTGGCAAAACTTTGCGCTTGCACTAGATGAAAACTCAAAGAAAATAACAAAATACTGAATATTTTTTTCATATTTGTAGTCTCTTAAACTTTATTTTTAAAGAGTATCACATTTCTCTATCAATCTGTTCTAAATAGAGTGCGGATTGAAAAAATGCATAATAGGGTAAAAATCATTATAAAAAGGGAGATATCAATGCATTTATTCATTGAACAAGTTTGTATGGACTACATTTTGTGGTGCGTGCGATTGCCTAATCTAACTCAAAGAAAAATAGTACAAGCTATTCGTCATTATTTAGGGCAAGTTCCAAATTGGTTAAGGATTTTATTTTGGAGTATTAGCGCATTTTTATTACTTAATAGCGTTTTACCTGCTTATGCACAAAATTATCAAAACTATCCAGAAAGACCTGTGCGCGTTCTTAATCCATCATCACCTGGTGGGGGTGGTGATGTTATTGCGCGCATTGTAATGCAAGAACTTTCTAAAAAAATGAATCAAAATTTTATAGTGGATAATCGGCCTGGGGCAGCCAATATTATTGCCACTGAAATGGCTGCTAAAGCCATTCCAGATGGCTATACCCTTTTACTAGGGACCACTGGGACTTTTGTTACGAACCCACTTTTATATGCAAAATTACCTTATTCCAATCAAAGTTTTGTGCCGATTGTGAATGCAGTCAACGCCCCTTTTATTTTATGTATTCATCCTCAAGTGCCAGCGACTAATTTAACTGAGTTGATTGCTTATGCCAAAGCCAATCCAGATAAATTATCCTTTGCTTCTTTTGGCAAGGGTAGTTCTAACCACCTTGCTGGTGAATTATTTCAAATACTTACTGGTATAAAATTAATCCACGTGCCGTATAAAGGTGGTGCCCCTTGCATGGCTGCACTCTTAACTTGTGA
>Ga0114970_10000418_pt1 | contig 31781 bp, 24 predicted proteins | sample M_140205_XF_Meta_FD_87030 | JGI IMG/M metagenome (GOLD analysis project Ga0114970, IMG submission 87030) | Freshwater microbial communities from Lake Montjoie, Canada to study carbon cycling - M_140205_XF_MetaG | ecosystem: Environmental > Aquatic > Freshwater > Lake | place: Lake Montjoie...
GCCGCGGTGATGCGCACCGGGAGGTCCGCGCCGGTCAGTTGCCACGCCACTTCGGCGGATCGGGCCAACGGCTGGAGGCGCCCGCCAGCTGGCACATCGCTGGCGCCCACAAACGTCAGCGCGCCGCGCGTGACGGCGATGCCGGTCGTCGGGACCAGGGCTTTGCCGTAGAAGACAGTGACCGCCTCGCTTCGCGTCGTCGAGTCCCGCTCCGAGCCGCCGCGCTCCGCGACGAGCACGAACGGCGCTGCCGGCTGTGCACGGGCCGCCGCCGCGCTGGTGGCGAGCAGACAGGCGGCGAGCGCGATGAGACGCGAGCGATACATCCGAACGTTGTAGCGGTCACACGCAACCACTGCGCGACGACACGGTAAACATTGTGTGCGGGGAGGCTTTTTGCGCTCAGGTTGCGTCGCACTGACGAGGCCGTTACAGCGCCGCAGCAGAGTGGGGCCATGCCCATCCCGAAAGCGTCTGCGATGCGTCGTGGCTTGTTCGTCCTCGGTCTCGTGGTGCTGGTCGGCGGCCTGGTCAGCACCTTCGGTGAAGTGGCGGGCATCGTGCGCCCCGGGTTTGTCGGAGGCGGTATCACCGTGCTGCCCAACGGCTGGAAGATTGCGCCGGTCGGCCGCCATATCCAGGTCGGTGACCTGCCGCTCGACTTCGTCGAATCGCCCGACGGCGAATCGCTCATCGTCAGCAACAATGGCTACGCGACGCCGTCGCTGAGCGTTGTGCGTCTCAGTGACGGCGCGGTCCGCGAGACCATTCCACTGGATCACGCGTGGCTCGGGCTGGCGTGGCACCCGGACCGGCATCGCCTGTTCGTCTCCGGCGCCGCGAACAACACCGTTCACGAGCTGTTCTTCGACGGGCGCCACCTCGCGCGGCGACAGGACCTGGTGCTCGGCCGGCCGCTGGGCCGCTCGGAAGAATCGCCAGAGACGTCACCGCGGGACGCGCGTCCGCCGCAATCGCCCCAGAGCTTCATCGGCGGCGTCGCGTTGCATCCGTCGGGAACAATGCTCTACGCCGTCCATGTGCTGGGACAGGTGCTCAGTGTGGTCGACGTCTCCACCGGTCGCGTCAGCCGCAACATCGACCTGCCTGCCGAACCCTATTCGGTCATCGTCTCGCCGGACGGGCGCACGCTGTTCGTCTCGCTGTGGGGTGGCGCCCGGGTGCTGCTGTTCGACGCGACCTCACTCCAGCAACTCGCGGAGGTTGCGGTCGGCGAGCACCCCAACGCGATGGCCCTCACCAGCGACGGCAGCCGGCTCTTCGTGGCGTGCGCGAACACCAACAGCGTCTGGGTCGTGGACGTGGCGACGCGCGCGGTGAGCGAGCAGATTGCCGTGACGCTCGATCCGAACGCGCCGCCCGGGTCCACACCGAATTCCGTCAACCTGTCGAGCGACGGCCGGCGCCTGCTGGTCGCGAACGCCGACAACAACACGGTCGCCGTGGTCGATGTGTCCGTGCCCGGACGCAGTGATGTCGAGGGGCTGATCCCGACCGGCTGGTACCCGACCGCGGCCAAGTTCAGCCACGATGGTTCGACGATCTACATTCTGAGCGGCAAGGGCCTGGCGCCCGCGGCCAACCCACGGCTCCGGCCGGGCCCAGCCAGCGGTGGTGAACGCCAGTACATCGCCGGCATGCTGACCGGCACGCTCACCATCCTGCCGACGCCCAGCCGGTCCCAGTTGACCGCGATGACCAGGACGGTGCGCGACATCACGCGCTACAGCGACGCCACACGGCTCACGCCCGCCAATGCCCCTGCGGCCTCCGCCATCCCGGCCCGGGTCGGAGCGGCTTCTCCGATCAAGCACGTGTTCTATGTCATCCGCGAGAACCGCACCTATGACCAGGTGCTCGGCGATCTCGACCGGGGCAACGGGGACCCGACGCTGGCGCTCTTCGGTGAGAGTGTCACGCCGAACGCGCACGCGCTGGCGCGAGAGTTCGGTGTCCTCGACAACTTCTACGTCGATGCGGAGGTCAGCTACGACGGCCACTCGTTCTCGATGGCGGCCTACGCCACGGACTTCGTCGAGAAGATCTGGCCGGTGAACTACGCGAACCGTGGTGCCGCCTACCTGAGCGAAGGGACCGGCGCGATGCGGAATGCCTATGGCAACGTCACGGCGCCGCAGAATGGCTACATCTGGGACGCCGCGGTCCGGCACAACGTCAGTGTCCGCAACTACGGCGAGTTCACGCACTGGGATACGGGCAGCGCCGAGGAGCGCCGGGCGGGCCGCGTCCGTGCGCTTGCCTCGGTGCCAGGACTCGAAGGACGCATCAGTCCGACGTTTGCCCCGTGGGACCTCACCATCCGCGACAACCAGCGCGTCGACCAGTGGCTGCGGGAGTTCCGCGCGTTCGAGGAGAACGGCGCCCTGCCGGCCCTGTCCATCGTCCGCCTCGGCAACGACCACACGTCGGGCACCCGTCCTGGCGAGGGGACGCCGCGCGCCATGGTGGCCGAGAACGACCTGGCGCTGGGCCGTTTCGTGGAAGCGGTCGCGCACTCCAAGTACTGGAAGGATTCGGCCATCTTCGTTCTCGAAGACGACGCCCAGAACGGCCCCGACCACATCGACGCCCATCGCTCGCCGCTGCTGGTCATCAGCCCCTTCTCGAGACGCAGGACTGTGGACAGCACGCTCTACACCACCTCGGGCGTGCTGCGGACGATCGAGCTGATCCTCGGCCTGCCGCCGATGAGCCAGTACGACGCCGCTGCGGCCCCGCTCTACGGCGCCTTTCAGGCGACGCCGGCCACCGGGACGTTCGAGCACCTCGAGCCACGGATCTCCCTCGACGAGGTGAACGGTCCGAATGCCTGGGGTGCCATCGCCTCGCGCGGCTTCGATCTGTCCGAACCCGATCGCGCACCCGATCGCCTGCTGACCGAGATTGTGTGGAAGGCCGAACGGGGCGCCGACGCCGTCGTGCCCGCGCCGGTTCGGAGCGCATTCCTGCGGCACGGCGTCGATCCGGACGGCGACGATGACGACCACGAGGAGGCGCGCGAGCGCGGCGTTCGCGCCGGGCAGCACTAGGCAGGCGGCACGACACATCGACGTCGCACCGAATTTACGCCACGTCCCTTGTACCGAAAGGCACACTTTGGTACGGTGCCAGCGGAATCGGGAGGACGTGATGCTCACGACGTTCAACAACCGCTGGCAGCGACACGACGGCTTCGGCTTTCTGGCCATCGCCTTCGTCATCGTAGCGGCCATGGCGGTCGGCTACCTCACCGCGAAATTCTGAACGTCGCGGCCGTGTCGCGAACCGTGTGCGCCGTGCGGCACCCGGACCGGGGCAGCGGCCGTGCGAGGTCGTGTCATGACGTTGAGCGATACCCGGGCGTTGGCCGAGTTGAACGCGCGCCGTAGAACTGACCCTCCGGCGCGTGGCATTTAGCATCGGTGAGCCTCACTACGGGGCCGACCAGTCCGGGCTCGTGTGCGGATACGCGTTCGAGCCTGGAGCCGCTGGGCGACTGATCGACTCTGCCGCCGCGTCGGCCTGGCTCTCCGGAACGCGGAACTCCGGGTTCCTGTGGCTCCACTTCAGCCTGTCGCACGTCGTCTCCGAGGCGTGGATGCAGCAGCACGTCGATATTCCGCCCGAATACTACGAGCTGCTGCAGGGGACACCGACGACCCGTCTCGAAGTGGTGGGAGACGACCTGCTGGCGGTTGTGAACGACGTGCAGTTCTTCGGGGTCGATCCGTCCGCGGTCTCGCGCGTGTTCCTGTGCGTGAGCGGCAGTGTGATGGTCAGCGCGCGAACGACCCCCGTCCGCGCCATCGACCGCCTGCGCACGTCGGTGAAAGACGGCGAAGCATTCCGGTCCACCGTCGACCTGCTCGCGCACCTGTTGCGCGACCAGGCCGACGTGCTGGTCGACATCGTGCGCGATGCGACGATGCAGGTCGATCAGGCGGAGGATCGGATTCTCGACGCCGACACCTCCACGAACCGTCCTCGCCTTGGCGCCCTTCGGCGCGTGCTGGTGCGCCTGCAGCGGCTGCTCGCGCCAGAACCCGCTGCGCTCTTCCGCCTCCTGAACCACCCGCCTGCGTGGCTCGATGCCGAGGACGTGAGCGGGCTGCGGGGGTCGGCGGAGGAACTGTCGGCTGCCGTTACCGACTCCGTCGCGCTGGCCGAGCGGGTGCGGTTACTGCAGGAAGAGTTGACGGCCCTCCTCAACGAGCGCACCAGCCGTACGCTGTTCACGTTGACCGTGGTGACCGCGCTGGGCCTGCCGCTGGCCATCATCCCCGGCCTGTTCGGCATGAACGTCGAGCACATTCCCTTCAAGGACAGCCGGCTGGCGTTCTGGGCGATCGCCGCGCTGGTCCTGGTCGTACCCGGCGTGGTCATCGCCCTCTGGATCCGGCGCGACCGGGTCTGATGCCCCGCGCTCGCTGCCTGTCGCGGACGGGGTGCGGCGGATTCGTCGAACGCCCGTCGCCGAATATTTACGCGCCGTTCGCCACCGTTTCGCGTGCGCGTTACCAGCGGTCTCCATACTCAGGTGGACGACACCGCCGACCCTAACGAGTAGGTCGGCACTCCACGGGAGACCCGATGAAACTCGACGCGCACGTCCACACCAACTACTCGGGCATGACGACGATCTGGCCGCTCTCGCTCATCATGCGCGAGTCCTACAACACGACGGAACGGGTCTACGCCCTGGCGAAGGCGCGTGGCATGGATCTGGTGGCCATCACGGACCACGACACCATCGCCGGCGCTCTCACGCTCGCACACCTGCCTGACGTCATCGTCGGGTGCGAGGTGTCGGCGTCCTTTCCAGGGCAACCGGTGGACGTGCACCTCGGCGTCCTCGACATCACCGAGCGTCAGTTCCGCCAGATCGACCTGCTGCGCGGCGACGTGCTCGAACTCGTGCAGTACCTGCGCGATGAAGCCATCTTCACGACGATCAACCATGTGGCCTCGCAGGTGAACGGACGCCTCACGCCGACGCACATTGCGGCGCTGTTGCCGTGGGTCGACGCGTTCGAGGTGATCAACGGCTCGCGCCTCGGCCGCCAGAACCGGACTGCGCAGGCGCTGGCCGCCTCGGCGTCGAAGCGCATGGTCGGCGGCAGCGATTCCCACACCGGTCGCGGCATTGGCCGCACGTGGACGGAAGTGCCGGGTGCCTCGGATCGCGCCGAGTTCATGGCCGGACTCCGCGCCGGACGCGCGGTTGCCGGTGGCCGGCAAGGGAGCTACTTTACGATGGCGTCCGACATGCTGCGCTTCGCTGGGCGCTTCTATGAGGAGCGCACCCTCGATGTCGTGCGCAGTCCGCTCGAGTGGCAGCGGCACCTCTTTCTCGCCTGCAGCGTGATCGGCTTGCCACTGCTGACGCTGCCGCTGCTCGGGGCGATGGTGCACTTCGTCGAGGAGGCGCGCTTCAACCAGTCGCTCCTGATCGACCTCGTCGAGCGGCCGGCGATCGCCCTCGCCGCGCCACTACCAGAGGTGGCGTAGTGCTCAGGGTCGGCATCTTCACGGACAACGACTTCGAGAAGGTCAACGGCGTCACCACGTCGCTCCGCGCCGCCGTTGAGCACGCACCGGCTGACCTGCACCTGCGCGTCTACACCTGCAACGCGACGGGTGCCGACGAGCCGACCTATCTGGCCATTCGTGCGCACGGCATCGGCATCCCCTTCTACAGCGAGATGAAGATGTACGTCCCGCCGGTCCTGGCCCTGCTGCGGCACGCGGCGGCCGATCGCCTCGACGTCATTCATCTGACGACGCCAGGCCCCGTGGGGTTGGCAGCCATCTACGTAGCGTCGAAACTGCAACTGCCGATGGTCGGTAGTTTCCATACCCACCTGGCGGAGTACACGTCGCGGCTGAGCGGCTCGCGCCGCCTCGGACAGGTGATGCAGCAGTACATGCGCTGGCCCTACGGGAAGTGTCGCCAGATCCTGACGCCGTCGGAATCGACGCGGCAGTTGCTGATCGACGCCAAGATCGACCCGGCGAAGCTGCGCCTCTGGCAGCGGGGAGTGTCGACGGCCAGGTTCGATCCGGCGCGGCGCTCCGAGCGGCTGCGCGCCGAATGGGGTGTGTCAGAGAGGCGACCGGCCGTGCTCTACGTCGGGCGCCTGTCGGTCGAGAAGGGGCTGCGCGAAATGGAGGCGGTTCGGCGGTCGCTCGAAGCCCGGAGCATCGCGCACCGGTTCGTCTTCGTCGGCGACGGCCCGATGCGCGGTGAACTGGAACGACTGGCGCCGGGCGCGGTCTTCACGGGCAACAGAACGCCAGACGAGGTGGCCGTGGCGATGGCGTCGGCGGACCTGTTCGTGTTCCCGAGCCGCACCGACACCGCGGGCAACGTCGTGCTCGAAGCGCAGGCGAGCGGGCTGCCGGTGCTGGTGACCGATGAGGGGGGGCCGCGCGAGAACATGCTCGACGGCCGCACCGGTGTCGTCTGCGCCTCCACCCGCGAGCTGTGCCGTCAGGTGCTGGAGTTGTGCGGGCGTACGGCACGCCGGCAGCAGATGGGCGTGCAGGCTCGCGACTACGCGCTCGGACGCCAGTGGCAGACGGCGCTCGCCCCGCTCTACCAGTCCTACCGCGAGGTCGCCGTCTCGCCAGCCAGCGTGCCGGCGATGAAGTCGGGTGTCGTCGCCGCCTGATCCTGCAGTCGCTGTGCATGCAGCGAGTCGAGCAGTGAGAAGAAGCGCGGCACCACCAGCTCTTCGTGAAAGGTGGCCGCACGATCGAGCGCCACGCGGGCCCGCATGGCGGCCCGCACCGGCTGTTCAATCACCTGACGCACCGCGGCGGCGAAAGCGGCTCCGGTCGGCTTCGCGAGCCAGGCCGTCGTGTCGTCGGCATAGCTCAAGATGCCGCCAGCGTCCGGTGCGACCACGGGCAGTGCTGCCGCCATCGCCTCGAGCGGCGCCAGCCCGAACGGCTCGCGCGGGTTCGGATGCACGAAGACGTCCGCGGCCGCCAGCAGCCGGCGCACCGCCTGTCCGCCAGGCAGGTTGCCGAGGAGCACGACATGGCCACGCAGCCTGGTGCGCGCCGCTTCCAGCAGGCGCCGTTCGGGCCCCTCACCCGCGAGCAGCAGGCGGAAGTTCGTGCCGCCGGCCGCCTCGTGCGTCATAAGCGCTTCCATCATGTCCAGCAGAAGGCCGAGATTCTTCTCGCGCGACAACCGGCCCACGTAGACCAGCAGGCGCGTGCGTGTGTCCCCACCCGTCAATTCGATCAGTGACTGACGCGTCTCACCGCCAGGCAGCCGCCTGAACGCCTCGGCAGATAACCCGGGCGGGCAGACGTGCACCACGTGCTGACGGTGCGCAGGCAGCACCGCCCGCAGTTCGTCCGCGGTGTAGTGCGAGTTCGCCAGGTGGTAGTCGAAGAGCGGCGCGTAGATCGATCGCATGAACCAGCGTGCGCCGAGCTGAGCCACGTGCGAGGCCGAGACGAAGGTCGCTACTGCGTCATCCATCCGCTCGGCGCTGGTGGCGACGAGTGTGGGGCGTGGCATACCGCCGCCGGCCCACCCTTTGCGCAGCAGCCCGGCCAGATACGGCAGCGAGTACTTGTCGCACACCTCGACGATGTCCGGGCGCTCGCGGCGGAGGATCTGCTGCACACCGGTCACCCACGGCAGCAGATACCGCGTCGGCATGATCAGGCGGTAGCGCGTGTCGACGGCCCATGCCTGCGGAGCCCGGACGTGATAGATGCGCGCGAAGCGGCCGACGTCCTCCACGGCGTGCACTGGGCCCGGCACCACAAGGCACATCGGGCGGCCGAGCGCGTTGGCGGCCGCGATCAGCGTGCGATAGACCGAACGTACCCCTCCCGACGTCGGATGCCAGGCGTTGGTGAGGTGCAGCGTCTTGAGCGGACGGTGTGGTGTCATGACAATCCCGTCGCGAGCACTGGTGCCTAGAAGCCGATGCGGGCGCCGAGCTGGAGCTGGCGCGGACCCCCGAAGCGGGCGGTCGAGGGGGCGAACAGCGGGGTGCCGGCGGTTGCCACCGGCGACGCCGCAGTCCCGTAGACGCTGATGGCGTCGTTGCCGAAGGTCCGGTTGGCCGCGCGGGTGGCGTTGAAGAGTTCGGTCATCACATCGACCCGGGCACGCCCGACGCGCAGCGTTTTCATCAGGCGGAAGTCGAGGTTGAAGAACGACGGCTGCCTGAAGGCATTGCGGTCCGAGACGCGCCCGTTGATGACCGCGCGGTCGTTGTCGTCGTTGGCGTCACCCTGCTGGTCGCTGCCAATCACCGCGGTGTAGGGCATACCCGAACGCGCGATCATGATCGCGCCGATCGTCCAGCCGCCCTTCACGTCGAGCACGGTCGAGACGTTGACGTTGTGCCGCACATCCTGCTTCGACCAGGTGTACTCAGAGTCAGGGGCGAAGACGTCGAGCGTCGTCTCGCGGCTGAAGTTGCGCTCGTTCGAGTCGTCGTCTTTGTTCGACGCCAGCGTGTAGTTGACCTGCGTGAAGAGCCGGCCGGCGCGCTCGGAGAGCGTCAGGACGAGCGCATGGTAGTCGGAGCGAGCCGTCGACTCGTTCACTTCGATCTGTGCGAATCGGGTGTCTGGCCGTATCCGTGCATAGATCGGCGTGCCGGCCGCGTCATAGGTCGGTGGGAAGAGGTTCCGGTCAAGCCGGCGCTGCAGGTGGGTCGTCTTGGCCAGGATGTAGCTGGCCGCGACCGTGGTCGAGGCGCCGAGTTGCTGTTCGAGCGTCGCCGACCCCTGGAATGTGCGCGGGTTCGTGAACGCCGGATCGAACCCGAACACGCGCTGCGCCGGAATGGTGATCGCGCCGGGCAGCAGCGTCAGCGCCTGCCCGCTCTGCACCAGCGTGAGGATGCTGGCATCGGTGCGGCTGTCGACCGAGACGGCGGTGAAGCCGTTGTCGGTGAAGACGCGCTGGAACAGGTTGGCCGGCGTGCGGGCGTCGTACAGGCCGCCCGACAGCCGGACGACCGAGCGATCGCCACCGTTGACGTTCCAGGCCAGACCGGCGCGCGGCTGCCACATCGCCAGGTCGTTGGGGATGCGCTGCGTGTAGGACAACGCCGGATTCGGCCGCGTCGGCTGCGGGTTCCACTGGCCATCCCAGCGGAGCCCGAGATTCAGGGTGACGTCGCCGAGCGCGATCCGGTCCTGCACGTAGACGCCCGCTTCCTTCTGCGTGGCCGAGTAGACCAGGTCTGCCGGATCGAAGCCGGCCACCGTCTGGCGGTAGCGACTGATGCGTCCCGCCAGGTAGTTGGCGAGCGACGTGTAGTCGAAGCGGCCGAGGGTGTTCGATTCACGCTGCTGCTCCGAGGGCGTGACGTTCAGGTCGACACCGGCGCGGAGCTGGTGCGCACCGCGCGCCATCGTGAGGTTGTCCGACAACTGGTAGCGGCTGTTGTTGAAGACGCGCGGCCGGCCGGTGTCGCCGCCGAGCGTGCCGAATCCGGTGATGGAAATCTGCGGCACATCGGCGTTCGGCGCCTCGTCGCGGTTGTCGGTGGCCCACTGACTGCGGAGTTCGTTCACCGCCGTGGCGCCGAGGACCGACTGCCAGCTCGCCTTCACGCTGTGGCTCCGGTTGCTGCGCGTGTAGTTGGCGCTCTCGGCCACATCCTGCTGCGGCGAGTCGAAGTTGAAGTTGGTCCCGCTCAGCCGGCTGGCGGTGACCTGCACGTTCAGGGTCTGACCTGGCGCCACGTTCACGTCCGAACGGCCGAAGAACGCCGTCGGGTTGTTGGTGCCGCGCTTCTCGCCCTCGAGCGCCTTCAGCGAGTCGGGCACCACAACACCCGCGGCCTGCGGCTGGAACGTCACGACGAAGGGCACACGCAGGTAGTTCTGCTCGAGGGCCGCGAAGTAGAACGCCTTGCTGGGGACCAGGGCGCCGCCGAGCGATCCGCCGAACTGGTTCTGCTGGTTGTTCAGCTTCCGGTCGAACGCGTCTGCCGACGTCAGCGTCCGGTTGCGGTTGAAGTAGAAAAGGTCGCCGCGCGTCGTGTTGGTGCCGGACTTCGTCACCACGTTCACAAAGCCGGCTGACGTCCGGCCCACCTCGGCGCCGAGGCCGGAGCGCACCACCTGGAATTCGTTGACCGCCGACTGCGGGAAGAAGAACACCGCCTCGTTCCCGCCGCGCTGGTTGCCCTGCAGCGGGTCGTTGAAATCGGTGCCGTCGATCGACACGTTCGAGTTGATCGACCGCTGACCGGAGATGATCATTCCCGAGCGGTCGGACTCCTGGATGATGGCCGGCGTCAACTGCGCGAACTCCGGGAAGCTCCGGCCTCGAATCGGCAGGTCGTCGATCGCCGCCAGCGGGATGTTCGTGCCCGAGGCCTGGCCCGAGAGATCGAGCACCGGCGTGGCTGCCGACACGGCCACCGACTCGGCCACGCCCGCCACTGACAGCATCAGCGTCACACCGGCGGTTTCGCCGACCCGGAGCAGCACCCGCTGCTGATGGGTCGCGAAGCCGGATGCCTCCACTGCAATCTCGTACTGGCCGACCGGGAGGCCGGACAACTGGAATCGACCCGAGCCGTCGCTGACGGCGGCACGCTGGTAGCCCGTATCGACGCTGCGAAGTCGCACGGGCGCACCGGCGATCGTCCCGCCGTTCGGGTCGAGCACCGTGCCGGCGACGGCAGCGGCGCCGGCCTCGGCCTGCGCGAAGAGCGGAGTGGCGATGGGGCCTGCCGTAGCGCACGCCAGGAAGATGCCGAGGAAGAGTGGTCGAACAGTCGATCGCGTCATGTCACCTCATTTGCATGTTCTTGATGCGCATCTGACGATATCTGGAGAGTGTGGCGCCGCCGTGTCGACGCTGTAACGATGGCGTGACGGCCGCCTGGGCGCGTCAGCCGCTGTGCGTGAGGCGTCGGGGCCTGGTGATTCGGCGCCAGGCGGCACACGCCGGGGCGGTGAGGAAGCAGGCGATGAGCGACGGCATGCGCAGCAGGTCGCGGTGCAGCGGCTGACTGCCTTCCCCCGTGGTCAGGGCTCCGCGCCGCATCGCGAACACGTTGAACGACGTCGAGAGAATGGTGAGCGACGCGGACGCCAGGATACTCACGAGCAGTTCCGGTGTGCCGCGCGCGAGGTGCACGACGATCTCGAGTCCGTGCGACACCAGCGGCAGGATGACGGTGGCGGCGAGCACCGCCTGCCACTCCGGCTCGATGGCGCCGAGCCGCTGCGTCAGGCCGCCGTAGAACCCTGACGTGGCGAGCCGCAAACAGATCTCGGTGGTGAAGGCGGCCACCGCCGCCGAGCGGCCGCTCGGGAGATTGGCGGTGAAGAAGATGGTGGAGCGGACGGCGGCGCTCACACACGCCGACTTCCAGTTCCACTGCTGCAGCAACTGCAGCGGGTGGGCTGCGACGTCGCCCAGCACCGATGACCACCGGGTGCCGTGCGGGGCTCGACGGTCTGGCGATATCGGCATGTCACACCATCGCGCGTCCCTGTCTCGTTCCGGTGGCGTCGGCGCGACAGTCCTGCAACATTCCACCGACGGTGTGTCTGCGTCGCGCTCGTGCGGAAGTTGGACTGGTTTGGGCGTGCGTCCTGCGGCACACTGCATCATGCGAACGACGCGTCTCTGGCTCGTGATCGGCGCTCTGTGCACGGCGGCGGGTCTTGGCATCGGCGCGCTGCGCGGAGGCGCACAGGAGGCCAACGCGCAACTGCTGCTGGTCGTCGACGGGCTCCGGCCCGATTACGTCACCGCCGACGTCATGCCGCGCCTGCTCGCCCTCGGCCGGCGTGGGGTCGTCTTCACGGAGAACCACTCGGTCTTCCCCACGGTGACGCGCGTGAACGCCTCGTCCATCTCCACCGGCGCCTACCCCGAGACGCACGGACTGCTCGGCAACACCGTCTACTCGGAGCGCACCGTTCCCACGCGCGGCATCAACACCGCCGACTGGAAGGATCTCGCCGCCATGGAGCAGGCCGAAGGGGTGCTCCTGACCGCGCCGACTCTCGGTGAAGCGCTCGAGAAAGCCGGAAAGCGTTTCGACGTGTTCAGCGCCGGCTCGAGCGGCTCGGCGATGCTGCTGAACCATCCGCTGCACGGCGGCACGGTCGTCAACGCCGACTACATCCGGCCCGAGTCGATCGCCGCACGGGTCGTCGAGCGGATCGGCCCCGGTCCTGCGGAAGCCGTCCCGAACAGCGCCCGCAACACGTGGGCGGTTGACGCCTATCTGCAGTTCGGACTGGGCGAGTTCAAGTCGGACGTAGCCGCCATCTGGTTCGGCGACCCCGATGCCACGGCGCACCAGACCGGCGTCGGCTCTGCCACGACGCGCCGCGCGCTGCAGTTGGTGGACGAGCAGATCGGGCGCATCGAGGACGCGCTGCGCGCCCAGAACCGCCTCGATCGCACCAACATCATCGTCACGTCGGACCACGGGTTCTCGACGCACACCGGCGAACTGAAGCTGGCCCAGCTCGTGGCACCCTTTGCGGAGACCATGCCCGACGGCACCCCGGACATCGTGGTGACGGAAGGGGCCATCAACCTGCGCGGCCGCAAGGACGCCGCACGGATCGGCGCCATCGTGGCGGCGCTGCAACGGCGGCCGGAAGTGGGCGCCATCTTCACGCGGCCACGCGCGCCGGGGGCCACCGACGGCATTGTGCCCGGTACGCTCGCGTTGACGCTGGCGCGCGGGGCGCACGCACGAGCGGGGGAGATCCTGGTGTCGGCCAACTGGAGCGACGACACGAATGACGCCGGCTTCCCAGGGAAGACCGCGCAGGGCGGTGTCGCCGGTCACGGCACGTCGAGCCGCTGGGATGTGCACAACACCCTGCTGGCGGCCGGCCCCGACTTCCGCGAGCGGACCACCACCGCGGTGCCGGCATCGAACGTCGACCTGGCGCCGACGATCCTCCGTCTGCTCGGCGTGTCCGCGCCGGCCACGATGACCGGCCGCGTGCTCGACGAGGCGTTCCGGAGCGGGCCGATGCCGTCCGCTGTACCGGTCACCACCCGTGAGGTCCGTTCCGGTGTCGCGAACGGCTACGAAGTGACGGCGCGCATCTCCACCGTCGCCGATCACGACTACTTCGACTACACCCGGGTCAGCCGACGCGCCGACGCCCAGCGCTGACCGCCAGCGCTGGCGTCGGGGTAGCGGCCCTGTCAGGCCACGTTCGCGCCAGGGCGACCCGCTTCCACCACCAGCGCACCGGTCGTCCGCACCGGCGCGTCCGGCACCGTCACGCGGTCGACGGAGCGAAACTCGGCGCGCAGGCTCTTCGGCGTGGCGGTGCAGGCCACGTAGCCGCGCCGCGCACCGTGATAGAGGATGTGCGGATTGTCGGCCTTCAGCCGCTCCCAGCCGAGCTGTGTCTCACTCCCATCGCCATTCGAGGTGATGGACGAGTTCGTGAACTCGACGCCGACCGTCCGCGACGCCGGGTTGCGGAAGTCGGCCTTCAGGTCGGACCCGTAGTGCATGTGCACGTCGCCGGACAGGACGATCGGATTCGGGGCGGCGGTCTCGGTCAGACGCGAGTAGAGCCGCTGCCTCGAGGCCGTGTAGCCGTCCCACTTGTCCATGGAGAACCGCGCCTCCGGTGCGAGCCCGGCCGCGTCGCGTGCGAAGGTGGGCACCTGCTGGCCGAGCAGTGTCCACGTCGCCCGCGCCTCGCCGAGGTTCTTGAACAGCCAGCGTTCCTGCTCGTCGCCGAGGATGGTGCGCGACGGCTGGTCGGCTTCGGCGCAGCCGGTGTGGCTGCCGTCGCCGCAGGCCTGCGCCGTGCGGAACTGTCGCGTGTCGAGGACGCTCAGATCGATCAGGCTGCCGAACTGCATGCGCCGGTACAACTGCATGTTCGGGCCGGACGGGATCGACGACGCGCGCAAAGGCATCGACTCGTAGTAGGCCTGATAGGCGGCCGCGCGCCGCAGCAGGAAGAGCTCGGCCGGCGTGCCGTGCTCGTCGTGGCTGCCCGCGTAGTTGTTGTCAACCTCGTGGTCGTCCCAGGTCACGATGAACGGCGCCGAGCGGTGGGCCTCCGCGAGGTGGCGGTCCATCTTGTACTGCGCGTACCGGTTGCGATAGTCGACGACGGTATAGATCTCGTCACCATGGTGCTGGCGCACACGCGTTTCGTCGCGGCCACCGTCGGCGCGGTACTCGTAGATGTAGTCGCCGGTGTGGAAGATGAAGTCGAAGTCTTCGTCGGCAAGATGTGCCAGTGCCGTGAAGTGACCCACTTCGTAGTGGCTGCAGCCACAGACCGCGAAGCGCAGCCGGTCGATGGCGGCGCCCGGCGCCGGCGCGGTCTTCGTGCGGCCGGTCTGGCTCACTTCCGAACCGGCCATGAAGCGGTAGAAGTAGCCGCGCGCCGGCTCGAGTCCGTCTACTTCGACGTGCACGCTGTGCCCGAGTTCCGGGCGCGCCAGGGTGGTGCCGCGCTGCACGATCGTCGTGAACCGGTCGTCCCGCGCAATCTCCCATCGGACCTCGACGTCGCGCATCGGCATGCCGCCGCCCTCGAGGGGGCGTGGCGCGAGCCGCGTCCACAGCACGATGCCGGACGGCAGTGGATCGCCCGACGCGACGCCGAGCGTGAACGGGTAGTCGCCGAAGGCCGGCTGCGCCAGCAGGCCGCTCGACATGATCGGTTCGGCAATGGCTGCCGCGCCGGCCATCCCGACGATCTTCAGCAGTTGACGACGGGAGAGGGTAGCGAGGCTCCGCGGGTACGCAGCGAGAACACGGTCGGCGGCACGGCGCTGATGGGACATCTGTAGGCCTCCTTCAATGAGAGCAAGAGGGCAGGATATCCACCGGCTGTGACGGCCTCGCGACGATCCCGTTACGTGTGGTCGGCCAGCGTCGCCGAGGCGAGGCTAACGACGAACCCGCGTGTGTGCCACGGCGCGCGAACCGCGTGCCTGCCGGGTCGCCGGCGCAGGGCCGCCGCCGGCGCCGTGCACGAGTTCGATGCGACGTCGTGAGCCCGGGTCCTTCGCGCGCTCCGCATCCGTGCGGTCGGCCTGAATCGACCCGTTGCCAGAACCCGGGGTCTCGAGGCGAAGCGGCTTGCCCAGCACCCGCTCGAACGGCGCCGCGTGTCGCGACGCCGCCCACAGTTCGAGTTCCGCGTCACCGGACGTCTGCAACTCGACCAGCACGTCGTCGTCGCGCTCCTGCAGCGTCACGCCGGTGATGACCTGCGAGTGGCTGCGCTCGAGTGCTTCAGCCAGGCGGAGCATCGCCGCCAGCGCGCGGACGGCACGACGGCGCTTCTTCGGCAGTTCGCCGAACTCCGCGTGCCCGAGGCTCGGCACAGCGCGGCGGTGATAGCGGGCGATGAGCGCGATGGTCTCCACATCGAGCGGCTCGAAGCCGCGCAGGTCGCCGTTGCGAATCAGGTAGTACGAGTGCTTGTGGTGCTTCTCGTAGCTGATATGCACGCCGACGTCGTGCAGCAGCGCGGCATACTCGAGCCACTCACGCTCGCGGTCGGTCATGCCGTGGATGCTGCGCGTCGTGTCGAACAGCCGCAGGCTGAGCGTCGCGATGTGCTGCGAGTGCGCGGGCGAGTAGTTGCAGCGTTCCGCGAGCTCGATGACACTGCGGCGCCGCAGATCGGGGTAGCGCTCGGCGTGGACGATCTCCTCGCGATGCCGCGCGACATAGTCGAGCACGATCCCCTCGCGCAGCGACATGTCGCAGAGCGTGATCTCGGTGGCCTTCAGCCGCTGCAGGATCACGTCGATGAGAATCGAGCCGGCGACCGCGATGTCGCCACGGCGCGGCTCGAGGCCAGGGATGGTGAGTCGCTTCTGGAGCGGCGCACTGCAGATAGCCTTGCGGGCGCGGCGCATCTGCTTGGCGGAGACGCGGCGGTTGCGCACGCTGGCTGGAATCGCGCCGTCCTCTTCAGTGGCCGCGATGATGCCGACGCTGAGGATGGAGCCCGACGTGCCAACGACGCGGTCGAACCCGGCCTCGGTGATCTCCTTCAGGTAGTCCTTCAGCGCCGACTCGATATAGCGGACCATCCGCCGTTCTTCACGCTCGCTGATCGGGTCGGACTGGACGAACCGCTCGGTCAGGCGAATGACGCCCAGCTTGAAGCTCTTGCCGGTGGCCAGCGTCGACCCGGTGCCCTGCGTGATCTCGACGCTGCCGCCGCCAATGTCCACCACCACCGTCACATCGTCCGACAGGCCGAGTCCGTAGGCCGCCGCCAGGTGGATGAGTCGCGCTTCCTCCTGGCCGGAGATGATGCGGGCGCGGATTCCGGTCTGAGTGACGATGGCCTTGAGGAACTCGCCGCCGTTCTCGGCTTCGCGCACGGCGCTGGTGGCGACGGCGAGGATGCGCTCCACCTGGTGCGACTCCGCGAGCCGGCGAAACTTCGACAGCACCTGGAGCGCCGCCTGCATCGCCTTCGGCGTGAGTGCGCGGCCATCGAGGCCGCCAGCGCCGAGGCGCACCATCTCCTTCTCGCGGTCGATGATCTCGAACGACAGATCCGGGCGAACCCGGACGACGATCATGTGGATCGAGTTCGTCCCGATGTCGATGGCTGCCAGCCGCATGGTGTTCCTACACTACTCCGGTTTACAAAGCAGATCCGCGGCGCGAAGATAGGGGGATGTTCGAGCTCTACCTCATTCGGCACGGCGTGGCCGCAGAACGCGGTCCTGCATGGCCTGACGATGCGAAGCGGCCGCTGACCGAGGAGGGCATCGGCCGCATGAAGAAAGCCGCGAAAGGGCTGAAGCGGCTCGATGTCCGCCTGGACGTGGTGGTGTCGAGTCCGCTGGTGCGCGCGCGGCAGACCGCCGAGGTAGTGGCCGGCGTGTTCGACGAGATACCGCCGCTGGTGTTCACCACCGCACTGGCGCCTGGCGGGCGCTACTCCGACCTGCTCGCCGACCTGCAGTTGCAGGTCGGCCGTCAGGAGCAGGTGCGTCGCACCCGGATCGCGCTCGTCGGCCACGAGCCCGACCTCGGGCGGCTGGCCGCGCGGCTGGCCGGGTCGCGCCGCGCCTTCGCGTTCAAGAAGGGGGCGGTCTGCCGCATCGACGTGGACGCGCTGCCGCCCGCACGCTCGGGGACGCTGCGCTGGTTCCTGCCGCCGTCGATCCTGCGGCGCATCTCGTAGGCGGGAGTTGCGACTAGGCGCGCAGGTGGTCGGCCTGCCACTCCTTCACGCGCTGCTTGATCGCTTTCGCGTCGGTCAGCTGGCCCGCGAGTACCTCGTTCACCAGTTCCGGCAGTTCCGCGTCGCTGGCGAAGCGGAGTGACACGAGCTGCGGAACCGGCAGGGCGCAGGCACGCGCCGCCACATCGGCTGGCAGCAGGGCGTGGAAGCGGTGACGCATCTCGAGGCGCACGACGCGGTTCTGCACCGTCAGCGTCTGCGTGCGGGCCGAGAGCGCCATGATGAACAGCGCGATGGCCACGAGGAACGCCATGACGTGGTCGACGCTCAGTCCGCCGAGCAGGCGGTAGGCCGACCACAGGATGTTGGCGACGACGATCAGGGCCATCACCATGTACGGCATCGGGAGCTTGCGGACGTGGTTCTGGTAACTCTGCGCTTCAGGCATGCACTTCCTCCGCGACGATCTTACGGCAGAGCCGGGGCTACGCACCGGCGGTGGAGAATTTACAGCGGCGTTACTGGACGTACGGGCAAGATGAACGCGTTCCAGAGAGGCCATTATGTTCGACCTGAATCTTGCGTCTGCGGGCCACGTTCGTCACTACACCGTTGTGCTGGCTGGTGAGGCCGGCTGGGAAGTGCGGGTGGAAGAAGACCGCGCCGTCAGGTCCAGTGACACCTACGAGGACTGGCACCGGGTTGAGCGCAGCCTGGCGCGGCTGAAGCGCGAGGCGTCGGAACTGCTCGCCCGTGGCTGGACCGTGCTGCCCGATTAGTCGATGAAGCGGTAGCCGAGACCGACCGCGGTCTCGATCTGGGTGCCAGCGGTGCCAAGCTTCTGGCGCAGCCGACCGACGTGCACGTCGACCGACCGGGTCTCGACGAGGCGGTCGTAACCCCACACCCGTTCGAGCAACCGGTCGCGCGAGACGACGCGGTTCTTGTTCTGCACCAGATAGCGCAGCAGCTCGAATTCGCGCCTGGTGAGCTTGATCGGCTCGCCGTCCACCGCGACCGCCACCGCATCGAAGTCGGCGATCAGGTGCGTGCCTTTGTAGGCGGCTGCCTGCCGCTCCTCTGGTGCGGCCGCCCGCCGCAGCACCGCCTTCACACGCGCCGTCAGCTCGCGCAGGCTAAACGGTTTCGTCACGTAGTCGTCGGCCCCCATCTCGAGCCCCGTCACGCGGTCGGACTCGCTACTCTTCGCCGTCAGCATGATGATCGGCAGGTGGCGCGCGTCGGAGCGCTGCCGCAGCAGGCGGCACACTTCGAGGCCGCCGAGCACCGGCAGATTGAGGTCGAGGATGATGAGATCGGGCGGCCTGGCGGTGACGGCTTTCAGCGCCGCGTCGCCGCTGCCGACGATCTCGGCCTCGGCGTTGCCGCTGCGCTCGAGCGTGTGCTTGATGAGTCCGGCGATATCTTGTTCGTCCTCGACGATGAGCACGCGGTGCTTCTGCATGTATGACGTCCACACTACAGAGCCAACGTTTCGCCACCGTGTCGGAGCTGTTAATTCTGCGTTACGACGCCGTCACGCTGCGTGCTATCCTGCGCCGGAGTGACGGGTCGCTGGCGGATGGACGTGAGTCGTGGGCTGGGCACGCTGTCGCTGGCGGGCGCACTGATGCTGCTGGCCCTCGTGTGGGCGCGGCCGGCCGCAGCCCAGGAGTGGATTTCCTACAACAGCGACCCGAAGAACATCCTCGAAGGCAACTGGCAGTCGTGCGTTCAGGCTGACGGCCGCTACGCCGAGAAGATCTACGACCACTACGTCAACAGCGTGCCGCAGTTCGAAGTGCACCTCGGTCCGCGCCGCGAGTTCGCCATCTTCAAGGGCGTGCAGGAGGAGCACCGCGAGCATGAGTACCGCGACAACCTGCTCCAGCCCTACCGCGTGATGATGGAGGGGAGCCGCGCCCGTCAGCACTGGGACGTGCCGTCGCTGAACCTGAGCTTCACGGCGACGCTCGGTGGCGGCTCCACGATGGACTGCGAGAGTTGGTACATCGTCCTCGCCCCGCTCGACAAGCACTCGCAGTAGTCCCGTGACGGCCACGTAAACAGCACGACGTTTCAGCGATGTGATCGCACGCGGTCCCGACGCTATGCTGTAATCGTCACGATGATTGCCTCGCATGTCCCGGTCTGGAGCCCGGCAGCGCCACTCGCCAGCAGGCCGAATCCCTCTGCCAGTACACGTCGCTGGCGCCGCCTCTCGCGCACGGTCGTCCTGCTGCTTGTCTGCGCGGGCAGGCCAGCGTTCGCGCAGGAGCGCGTGTCGGACGAATTGCGGCTCCTGCGCACGCTGCTCGCATCGGAACGCGCACGCGTCGAGGCGCTCGAGCAGGAACTGCGTGCGCGGCGCGATGCCATCGAGACGCTGGCCGCCAGGGTCGAGGCCGCGGCCCGCGTGGCTGGTGTCGCGCCGGTGGCCGAGGTGGCATCCGCGCCGACGGCCCCGCCGGCGAGTGCCGCATCCGCGGAGCCGCCGCGGTTCGACTTCTATGGCGAGACGCTCGTCCGCCTGGCGACGCTGCATCAGGGGAGCTGCAGTGGGTGTCCCGATCGGACCATTGGGCGATTCCGGGTCCGTTTCGGCGCAGAAGGACGCCTCGCTCCTGGGCTGCGCGCGGTCTTCGGTGTCAGCACGGGCGAGCTCAACGACCCGAACTCCGTCTATCAGACATTTGGCGGGAGCCTTGGTCGCAAGGCGACGACCTTCGACCGGGGCTACCTGGTCTACGCCCCGAGGCGTGCGCCATGGGTGGAACTGTCCGCGGGCAAGTTCCCCTATCCGTGGGTGCGGTCGTCGATGACCTTCGATGTCGATTTCTTCCCGGAAGGTGCAAGCGAGCGGGTGAGTGTCAACCTGTCGCGCGCGGGCGTTCTCCGGCAAGTGTCGGCGCAGGCGCTGCAGGTCGTTGTCAACGAACAGGCGGCAGGGGCTGACATGCTGCTGCTCGGCGGGCAGTCGACCGCCACCGTGCGCTTCGGGCCGCGACTGACGACCCGCGCGGTCGGCACCTTCTTCAACGTGACGCAGCCGGATCTGATCCTCCGCACGCAGCTCGATGGCACCAACGTCGGTGTGCGCAACACCAATGCGCTGCTGGGCACTGCCGGCGGTGGCTCGCGTTACCTATCGGCCTTCCGCTACGTGAACGTCATCGCCGAAAACACCGTGAGCACACCTTGGGTCTCGATGCCGGTCACCGCCACAATCGAACTGCACCGCAACGTGAAGGCGGCGACGGACCGCGACACGGCCGTGTCGCTGCGCATCGATGGCGGGCGCCTGCAACGTCCGCGGGATTGGGGGTTCGGCTGGCACGTCTTCCACGTGGAGCAGGACGCCATCGTATCGGCGCTCGGCGAGAGCGACTGGCGCGCGCCGAGCAACGTGCTCCAGCACCGGTTCGCGTTCAGCTTCGTAGCGCAGGCACACCTGCGCACGCACGTCACCTGGTATCGCGGACGGACCCTTGATACGGCGCTGCCCGGCGCGCTCCGCGTGCCTTCGGCCGACCCTGGCTCGCGCGATCCCTGGGCCAACCGGCTGTACTTCGACGTCCAGTACCTGTTCTGACCGAGGTCGCCGCCCGACAAGTTTGCACAATCGTCAGCGCGGCATGGGGGCAACCGTTACAGGGCGGGCCTAGTCTGGCTTCAGATGCAGTCAGGAACCCGTCCGACGATCAGCGTGATCGTCTGCGCCTACAACGAAGCCGGATACCTGGCGGCGTGCCTCCACGCGGTCCTTGCCCAGACGCGACCGCCTGACGAGGTGATCGTCGTCGACAATGCCAGCTCGGACGGCACTGGCGACATCGCCCGCGCCATCGCCGGAGTGCGGGTGGTGGTCGAGCCGACCAAGGGGCTCGTGAATGCTCGCGAGACCGGCCGGATGGCAGCCCGCGGTGAGATCCTGGCCTACGTCGACGCCGACTGCCGGCCGCCGCTCTCGTGGCTCGAGCGAGTCGAACGACGATTCGTGCGCAGACCGGCGCTGGTGGCCGTCACCGGCCCCTACCGCTTCTATGACTGGGACCGCGTCGGCCGCCTGTTGGTCAGGGCCTACGACGTGCTCGTTGCACCGCCGACCCACTGGGCCGTGCACCACGGGCTCGGCATCGGCGCCATTCTCTATGGCGGCAACTTCGCCGTCTCCCGCGACGCGCTCGCGCGCATCGGCGGCTTCGATCGCTCCATCGAGTTTCACGGCGAGGACACGAATCTTGGCCGGCGCCTGACGCCGATCGGGCAGGTGGACGTCGCGCGTGAGTGCTGGCTCTGGACATCGGCGCGGCGCTATCGCGCGTTGGGCAAGGCGACGGTCTTCTGGCTCTACGTTCGCAACTTCTGGTCGGAGACCCTGCGGCACCGGCCAGCGGATCGTACGCACGTCGACGTGAGGGCCTGACCATGCCGGGCTACGAGCCGTTCCTGCTCTGCGACTTCCACGTCCACACCACGTGGAGTGATGGCCGAGACCGCGGCCGAGGCGGCGCGCGCCAGGAAGCTCTACGGGATGCTCGTGGTGCCAGGCGCCGAGATCACCCAGAACCGGCTGCGCAGCCGGAAGAACGCCCACATCATCGCGCTGGACATCACGCCGTGGATCAGTGCCGACCAATCGGCGCGCGAGATCCTCGAGAAAATCCGGCAGCAGGGCGCGTTCAGCATGGCGTGCCACCCGCATCGTCGCACCACGCGTCGCATCGAGATCAGCACCCGCTTCCTCTGGGAGAAGCGGAAGGCGTGGGTGGCCACGCACCTCTACTCGTGGAAGACGCTGCTGCGCTGTGAGAAGAACTGGGACGCGACCGCGGCGACCATGCGCGCGAACGTAGATATTGCGCTGACGCTGTATCGCAACGGCTCGTGGGCAGCGTGATCGTAGCTGCCCGCGGCCAGGGACAAGGGACACGACCATGAACACGCAGATACCGACCATCGATCACGACGCGGCCATCGTGCGCATTGCGGTGGACTACATCGAAATGCCCGACCTGATAGTGACCGCCCGCCAGGCCGGACGACTGTGGAACATCCCGGCCGACGTGTGCGAGCGGGCACTGGCGGCGCTGGTCGAACGCGGGTTCCTGGTGCAGACGCGCGCCGGCGCGTTCCTGCGACGCACGTCCGGCGACGCCATGCCGCTGCCACAGGCGTCGTAGTCGCCCGCATCGCCATTCCCCGCGGCACCCTGGCGCCGTGGGTGAGCCGTGGGCGTCCCGCAGGGGCCGCATTGTTTTGTCATAAGCGCCGTCGATGTTTCGCAAACGTCGTCCGCGCGTTGCATCGCTGAAACTGTCGACGGATATCGTCATCCTCGAGCGCCTCATGCGGGCGCCAAAGGAGATAGATTACGTGTTCATCGACTGTGTGCCTCGCGCGTTCCGTGGGCTGGCAATGGCGGCCCTTGTCCTTCTCCTGATTCCGGCCGCTGCCCGCGCGGTCTTCGCGCAAAGCGGCACTGCCATGTCCGGATCGGTCCTCGACCCTGACGGCAGAGCCGTGGTGGACGCAATCGTGCTCGTCCGCAACGAGACCACTCAGGTCGTGAAGGCCACGACCACCGACGGTGACGGCCGGTTCACCTCGTCTGATCTGCAGGCGGGCACCTATGCCGTTGAACTCGCCATCCCGGGGTTCGACATCGTCCGCCGCAACGGCGTGGTGGTGGCCGCGGGCCAGCGCACCAACCTCCCGATTCAGTTGACGGTCGCCAACGTCGCAGAGACCGTGACCGTGTCCGCCGCGCTGCCGCAGGCTGCTGTGGCTGCACCGTCGCAGGGCTCGCTCACGGCGCGTTCCGCCCAGTCGCTGATCAGCAATGAGTACATCCGGAACTACACGTCGCCGTTCTCCGACTACAGCCAGGTGCTGCAGATGGCGCCAGGCACGTTCAGCACGAGTGCCAACGGCCCGGGTCTGAGCGACACGAAGACGTTCTTCCGTGGATTCAAGGACGGCTACTACAGCATGTCGTTCGACGGCATTCCGTTCAACGACACCAACGATCCGACCCACCACTCGTGGGTGTTCTTCCCGGCGCAGACCATCGGGTCAACGGTGTTCGATCGCAGCCCCGGGTCGGCCGCGTCGATCGGGCCGTCCACCTTCGGCGGCTCGGTGAGCCTGCTCTCGCCCTCGCTCCCCTCACAGCAGACGGTGAGCGGCACGGTGTCGTTCGGGTCGTTCAACACGAAGCTGTACGACGCGCAGTTCGATTCCGGGCGGATGGGACCGAGCGGGAAGCTGCGGCTGCTGGTCGAAGGCCACCAGATGACGTCCGATGGGTATCAGACGTTCAACTTCCAGGACCGCAAGGCGTTCCAGGCGAAGTTGCAGTACGCGGTCAGTGCCAACGTCGCGGTGACGGCGTTCACCTCGGTGATGGACCTGCACAGCAACACGCCGAACCAGAAGGGCGCCACGCGGGCGCAGATCGCCCAGTACGGCGACAACTTCCTGATGAAGGACGACCCAACGTCGCCGCTCTACTACAAGTTCAACTTCTATCATATCCCCACGAACTTCGAGTACGTCGGTGTGCACGCCAACCTTGGCCACGGCTGGTCGCTCGACAACAAGACCTACGGGATGCGGTACTACAACAAGCAGAACTACAACGGCACGACGACGATCTCGGCGACCAGCGCCACCGACAAGCTGAACTCGTACTGGAAGATGGGCAACTACATCCCGGTGACGCATGCGTCCAACCTGGGCATCTTCAAGGCCGGACTCTGGTCCGAGTACGCGTCGAGCGACCGCTACCAGACGCCGTCCGACCCGCGTAGCTGGGTGAACGCCGCGCTGCCGAACTTCCACGAAAGCTACATCACGACGACCTACCAGCCCTACGCGGAGTTCCAATTCCGGCTGCGCGACAATCTGTCGGTCACGCCTGGCGTGAAATACGCACGCTACAAGCAGGACTTCACGCAGTTTGCCGACAACGGCAAGGTGGTCGGGAACCTGGGCGGTGCGCCGTCGATCCGGCACGACGTCACCTACGACTCGTGGCTGCCGTCGTTCGACGTGCACTACCTGGCGCAGCCCTACTGGTCGATGTACGCGCAGTACGGCAAGGGGCAGAACATCCCGCCGACCAGCATCTTCGACGTGAAGGGCGCGCTCGTCGGGACGCTGCCGAAGCCGACGCTCACCGACACCGTGCAGTTTGGTTCGGTGTGGAAGTCGCGCCGGGCGACCCTCGACGTCGACGTCTACCGTGTCGCGTTCCAGAACGACTACTCGTCCAATCTCGACCCGGTCACCGGCATGACGCAGTACTTCCTCAACGGCAAAGCGAAGACGCAGGGCGTTGAAGCCGAGAGCACCGTGCTGCTCGGCGGTGGACTTGCGGTCTACATAAATGCCACAAAGGGCAGCGCCAAGTACGACGCCACGGGTCTCTGGGCGCAGAACGCGCCGAGCGACACCGAGACCATTGGCCTCACGTTCAACCGTAGCAGCTGGAACCTCGGCTTCTTCAGCAAGCGCGTCGGCCAGATGTTCAACGACAACGGCGCCGCGCACGAAGCGGTCACGATCGACCCGTTCAACCTGACGAACGTCTTCCTGAACTACACGGTCGGCGGCTCCTCGATGCTGGCGCACTCGAAGCTCAGGCTCGCCGTGAACAACCTGACCGACAAGCACGCCATCACCGCCGTGAACCCGGCGTCGACCAGCACGAGCGTGCCGTCGGCGAACGACGTCCTCACGATGATGGCCGGTCGCAGCGTCTCGATGTCCCTCACCGTCGGTCTGTCCCGGTAAGCGGGCGCATGTCTCCCTGGGGCCGGCCGTGCCGGCTCCAGGGCAGGCGCTCCAATCCCCCGCCATGCCACCGCACTCGCCCCTTCGCTCGCTCCTCACAGTCTCCGCGCTGTTCGGCGCCGCCGCCATCGTGGTCTTCGGCGCCTCCCGGCTCGAGACGCATCCCCGGCTTCTCCAGTTCGTCTTCACCTCGGACGCGCACTACGGGCTCAGGCGCCCGACGTTCCGCGGTTCGACTGACGTTGACGCGGCGGTGGTCAACGCGGCGCTGATCGCGACCGTTAACCGCCTCGCCGAGCAGCGGTTCCCCGACGATGGCGGCGTGGGGGCCGGAGCGGCGGTGGGCGCGCTCGATCTGCTCGTGGAAGGTGGTGACATTGCCAATCGGCAGGAGACCACGACCGAGCGCCAGATCCAGCCGGCGTCCGACTCCTGGTCGCAGTTCGTGCACGACTACGTGGACGGGCTCCACACGCGGGATGCGGCCGGTCAGCCGACCCGACTCGTCGTCGTGCCCGGCAACCACGACGCCTCCAACGCGGTGGGGTTCCACAAGCCGATGCGGCCGCAGCGCGACGACGCCGCACTGCTCTCGATCTACAACCTCATGATCCGTCCGCCCGAGCCGCTGACGCCGGCGTCGTTCGACTACGGCCGCGACCGCTTCTTCATGTCGCGCGATCTCGGCGGCCTACACCTGCAGTTCCTGCACATCTGGCCGGACAGCGCGATGCGGACGCGGATGGACCGCGACCTCGCGCAGGTCGATCGCGACACGCCGGTCATTGTGTTCACGCATGATCAACCCGACGTCGAAGCCAAGCACTTCATCAATCCCAATGGCGGCCACGACGTCAACGACCACGACCGCTTCGAGAATCTGCTTGCCGATACCTTCGCGGACGGGCCGACGATCGAGGCCGACAGCACCATCGAGCAGCAGCAACTCGAGGCCTTTGTCGCCGGTCACGCCAACATCACGGCCTACTTCCACGGCAACTCGAACTGGCAGCAGGCGTACGATTGGAACGGCCCCCGCCGGACCGCTCGCCTTCACGTGTTCCGGGTGGATTCGCCCATGAAGGGTGCCGTCTCGGCCCAGGACGAATCGCGGCTGTCGTTCCAGGTGGTCACCATCGACCCCGCGCGTCGGGTGATGACCGTCCGGGAGTGCCTCTGGAATGCGCGTCGCGGGCAGGGACTGCTGTGGGGCGAGACGACGACAGTGACCCTCGGTTCGGTGCACCCGACCTGACAGATAGACGCAATCGACCAACGACCAACGACCAACGACCAACGACTAACGACTAAGAAGGGCCGGCCTCCTCGAGGAGCCGGCCCTTCTTACTGTTACCAGAGCAGCTTCGCGCCGAGCTGCAGCTGACGGGGATCGTAGGTGCTGGTGATGGTGCCGAAGGCGTTCGATGACCGGTTGCCGTTCGGCGCCCGGAAGTTCGTCCGGTTCAGCAGGTTGAACGCCTCGAGGCGCAGTTCCAGCTTCACGCTCCTGACTACCGGTACGGTCTTGCTGGCCGCCATGTCGATTTGCCAGAACGTCGGGCCACGCACAGTGTTGCGTTCCGCGTTGCCGAACGGCTGGCTCGGGTCGGTCGGAATCACCACGGCGTTCTTGTTGAACCAGTTGGTGATGTTCTGCTCGCCGGCCGCGGCATACGGGTCGCCGGTGACGTTCGGGCGGTAGTTGTTCGCGCCGCGGAAGTCCTGCGCGATACCAGACACGATGAACGCGTTGGTCGGCGTGTAGGTGAAGGTGACCGGTTCACCCGCGTTGAAGCTGTTGATGGTGGCGAGCTGCCAGCCACCGACGACCGCGTCGAGCAGTGCCGGCGCATTTGCGCCCCAGTGCTGACCACGGCCGAAGGGCAGCGACCAGACCACGCTCGTCTTGCTGTTGAACGGCTCGTGATAGCCCGACAGCCCGAAGTCGGCGTCCATGTTGTAGAAGTCCTGCGGCGTGGGGAAGTTGCCGTTCGGATTCTCGAGCGACCCGGCGCCGTTGTCCTCCGCCTTCGATAGCGTCAGCGAGCTCAGGATGGAGACGTTCGTGTGGTAGCGCCACTCGACCTTGCCCTGGAACGCCTTGTAGCGCGACTTGCCGCCGTTGAACGCGTAGGTGATGTCCGAGTAGTTGGCGATGGGCCGACGCGCCTGGAGCGAAAGTGTGCCCGCGGCATTGTTCGGCAGCGCCTGGTTGTAGTTGGCGAACAGCAGCAGGTCGTCAGCGCGGTTGCCGACGTAGGCGACGTCCACGAGAAGCCCATGGCGGAACTCGCGCTGGGCCGAGATGTACCAGCTCTGCACCGGGCTCGAGTGGTAGTCCTCGGGCATGTAGGTGATGTTGGCGGTCAGCGGGTTGAACTTCGTCGGGTCGGTCAACCCCGCAGGGTAGCCCTGCTCGGTCGGCAGGAACGTCGCGTCGGTCGGGCTCTGGTTCACCACGGCGTTGATCACCTGCGGGCCGTTGATCGGCAGCAGGTTGCCGCCGCCGGCACGGTTGAAGTGCACGTAGCTGAGGCCGTAGCCGCCGCGGACCACCGTCTGGTCGGCGACGGTCCATGCAAAGCCCACACGTGGCCCGAAGTTGTTGCGGTCCGGGTTGATGGTGGAGCGGTCCTTGATCGAGCCGTCCTTCGCGATGGTCATCGTCCGCGCCGCCGGGTCGTAGTTCGACAGGATGTTGTTCGCTTCCCACTGCGGCGACGCGTACTCGTAGCGAAGGCCGGCGTTCAGCGTCAGGCCGTCACGGATGCGCCAGTCGTCCTGCAGGTAGGCGAAGTCCATGTTCTGCCGGATGTCGGCCACCAGCACGTTGCTGAGGGCGTACTGCGAGCGCAGTCCGAGCATGAAGTCGGCGAGGTTGTAGACGTTGGCGGCGGCCGTGCCGGCAGGACGCGTGAACTGCCCGCTGTAGGTGTCGCGACCGTAGAGCGGGTTCACGTCCTGGACCTGTGTGTTGATGCGCTGGAACTCGTAGCCGGCCTTCATCGAGTGGGCGCCGTTCAGCCAGGTGTAGTTGATCTTCGGGTTCCACACCGACGGGTACTGCCACTGCGGATTGGTGGCCTGGCGGCCGAGCGTCGTGAAGCCGGTGATGCTCTGTGTTGGCAGGCCGCCGGCGATGCGCGGGTCAGTGGGCAGGCCAGCGAGGCCGAATGCCTCCAGCGCGCCTGGCGTGCCGAGGGCCGACGGGTTCTTGCCGGCGTCCGTCGTCCCGTAGCCGAAGCGGACCTCGAGCAGCGACGTCGGGCTCTGCGCCCAGGTCAGCCCCAGCGCCAGTTGCTTGCTGCGGGCGTAGATGGTGCCGTTGCCGTCGCCGCCGACCGGAAGCGGAACTCCGGGCTGGTCGACGGTCGCCAGGTCGCGCCAGCCGTAGCGGCCGAACAGCGCCAGCCCGGGCGCCACCTGCAGGTCGATCTTGCCGTTCGCCTTGTCGGTGTCGTTGGTGAACTCTTGCAGGACCGTGTAGTTGTTACCGGTGCCGGCACCGGTCGGCGTGGGCAGGCCAGACAGCACCTTGCGCGCGAATGCCGTCATCGGAATCGGCGTGCCCGCTTCGTAGGTGACACCGCTGCGCGGGTCGCGCACGGCCACCGGCAGGGTGCCGGCGGCATTGGCCGCGGTCGGAATGCTGCTGATGCCGGTGACCTTGCGCGTCTGGCGATAGCCTTCGTAGTCGGAGAAGAAGAACGCCCGGTTCTTCACGATCGGTCCGCCGAGCACGCCGCCGAACTGGTCGCGGTGCATCTCGGGCTTGCCGGTGGCTGGCTTGAAGAAGCCAGTGGCGTTCATCTTGGTGTCACGCACGAAGTCCCAGCCGCCGCCACGGAACGCGTTTGTGCCGCTGCGGTAGACGACGTTGATGGTGGCGCCCGCGGCCCGGCCGTACTCCGCGCTCATGTTGTTGGTGACCACCTTGAACTCGCCAACCGCATCAGGCGACGGCTGCATCACCTGGTTCGAGAACCCCTGGTTGCTCGTGCCGTAGGCGTTGTTGTCGACGCCGTCGATCAGAAAGTTGTTGAACGTGCTGCGCAGCCCGTTGACGTTGAACGACCCCTCGCGCGGGGTGTTCGAGCTGCCGTTGTTGAAGGCCGACAGCCGCACGCCGGTAGTGAGCAGCGCCAGCGACGAGTACTCGCGGCCGTTCAGCGGCAGAGCCCGGGTCTGCTCACCCGTGATCACCTGCCCGCGCTGGCTCGAGTCGGTCTGGAGCAGCGGGACCGACGCGGTCACGCTGACCGCTTCGGACACGGTGCCGACACTCAGCTCGACGTCGACCCGCAGCCGGGAGCCGATCTGCACCCGCACGTCGGTCACTGCACGCCGCGAGAAGCCCTGGAGTTCGCTCGTGACGACGTAGGTGCCGACCCGCACGATCGGGAACTCGTAGCTGCCCCGTTCGTCGGTCGTGTTCGCAGTGGAAATGCCCGTGTCGCCGTTGCGGAGGGTGACAGTGACACCGGGAAGGACGCCGCCGCTGCTGTCACGCACCGTCCCGAGCACGGAGCCGGCGTCGAACTGCGCGAACGCCGGAGTCGCCACGAGCAGGAGCATCGCGGTGAGGAACGTTCTGATGGACATGGGATCTGATCAGCCTTTCGGAAGGCGCAGACCGGTGCGGCCCGCGACGCTCCGACGCTACCAACCCGCTGTGAAGCTGCGGCGACAACAGTGCAACGTTCCTGGTCACCAGGGCCTTACGGTCCGTCCGCTCGCGGGCGCCATCGCTGTCGCTCGGTTGACACGCCGGTCGACTGGGCCCTAACCTGAGACCCTGTGATTCGGCACCTCCGGAAGACACGCCTCGTTCAGCTCGTGGCGCTGACCATGCAGCTCTGCATGGCCTCGCTGTCGGTCTCCGCGCTGACGCATAGCGAGGACGACGATGCCGTGTGTCACCCCGTGGTGGTGCTGCACGACCACAACGCGCACCATATCGGCGTCGACCACGCCGTTGCCCCGGTGCCGGAACACTGTTTCATCTGTCATAACCTGTCGCTCCGCTCCCTCGTGTCCGCCGCGAGCGTGTCGGTACCGACCGTCGACGAGCACGCACTCGTCAGCCGCTCCCTCGTCGTCGACGACCTGCTGCTCGTCGGACGGCGTTCGGCCCGCGCCCCTCCGCTCGCCTGAGTCGCTGCCAGTTGCTGTGTCGTCCGCACGCGCCTCGCGCGTGGGGAGCGCACGTGTCCGGTCGTACTCGTCGTTTCAGGTGAGGGTTGTTTCATGACAGCAGCAGGGCTGCGCGCAGCGCGGCGTCTTTTCCTTTTCACGCTCGCCATCTTCCTCGCCGGTGCACTCGATGTGCTGGCGCAGAACGTCGGCACGGTGTCCGGGGTGGTCAAGGACGGGCAGGGGCTCGCGGTGCCGGGCGCCAGCGTCAGCCTGGTGAACCGCGTCTCGCAGACGAACCAGGATGCGGTCAGCAATGGTGAAGGCAAGTACACGCTGTCGAACATCCCGTTCGGCATCTATGTGCTGTCGGCCGCCCTGTCGGGCTTCTCGCCGGCGCAGCAGGTACTCGACATCCACTCGACCGTCGCGATTCAGGCCGACCTGCAGCTCGGCATCGGCGCGGTGAACGAAACCGTGCAGGTGTCTGCCGACGCGCTGCTCGAAACCTCGTCCACCGGGTCGCATGTCGACCTCGGCGCGAACCTGATCGACCAGTTGCCGAGCGCCACACCGAGCAAGCAGCTGTCATCGATGCTGCTGTCGGCGCCGGGTTTCATTCCCAGCCAGAACGGCCGCATCCATGTGCGCGGCTCGCACGGCCAGATTCAGTACGTCGTCGACGGCGTGCCGATGACCGACGAATACACCGAGGCGTTCGCGAACCCGCTCGACCCGCGCTACGTGAAGTCGGCAGCCGTGATGACCGGCGGGATCCCTGCTGAGTACGGCGGCAAGCTTGCGGCCGTCGTCGACATCACCTCGAAATCGGGGCTGGACGACCCGCGCAAGGTGACCGGCGAAACCAGTGTGAACGTCGGCCGCTTCGGCTCACTCGACGGCGGTGCAACTGTCGGTGGACGTCTCACTTCGCGGCTCGGCTACTTCCTGAGCGGTGGTGGCAACCGCACCGATCGCTATCTCGACTCGCCGACCACCGCGAACCTGCACAACTCGGGCAACGCACATCGCTTCACCGGCAAGCTCGAGCTCCGCCCGAGCGACGCCGATTTTGTGCGTGCGGTGGTCTCGGCCAACGGCAGCTGGTTCGAGGCGCCGAACCGTCCAGACGCGCAGGCGCGCGGCGAGGATGCGACACAGGACCTGACCGACAACTCGCAGACGCTGACCTGGTTGCGCCAGATCGGCACGCGGTTCACGTTCGACATGGTCGCGTATCGCCGGGCCGCCCTGGCAACGCTCGACGCCTCGACGGCCAGGCCGCTCGGCGCCTTGCAGGAGCGGACGCTCGATCACCAGGGGGTGAATGCCTCGCTGAGCTACTCGTCCGGCATCCACCGCGTGAAGACCGGCGTCCAGTACGACCGGAACCCGGTCAGCGAGCAGTTCGCCATGCTGGGGACCAGCACCGGCCGTGGTTCGCTCGAATCGCAGTTCGACCCGGCGTTCGGCGGCCGGCCGTTCGTCTTCGATGGCAGCAAGGTGGGGCAGAACCTTGGCGCGTATATCCAGGACACCTTCTCGCCGCTCGACGATCTGAACCTCAGCCTCGGCGTGCGCGTGGACCGCTACGCGCTGCTCATCGAGGAGACCGCCGTGAGCCCGCGCGTCGGCTTCGCCTATCACGTGCACCAGAC
>Ga0114970_10000422_pt1 | contig 31555 bp, 24 predicted proteins | sample M_140205_XF_Meta_FD_87030 | JGI IMG/M metagenome (GOLD analysis project Ga0114970, IMG submission 87030) | Freshwater microbial communities from Lake Montjoie, Canada to study carbon cycling - M_140205_XF_MetaG | ecosystem: Environmental > Aquatic > Freshwater > Lake | place: Lake Montjoie...
ATTTTTTTCTGCTTCTTCGCTGATGCAAATAACTGCGCTGCGTTCAGGTTCCCCAGCGTGTAAGTCGCAAAGTAACCGAGACCGCCCATGCTCCAGTGAATGTCCTGGAGGCAGCCGTGCCGATCATCTGGCGGCGTCATGCCGAAAAGCTCGCGGTATTCTTCATTCCAGACCTTTGGCACGTCTTTGACGGCCAACTCGCCCTTCACCAGCCGCCGCTCGATGCCAAAGCGCAGCAGGATGTGTAGATCATACGTCGCCTCGTCCGCTTCCACGCGGATGAAGCTGAATTCGCTGCGCAGCATCTCCTTCATGAAGGCATCCAGCTTCACTTTCTTCAAATGCGGGAACAGCTCCTTCGCCCGTGGCAGCCACTTCGCCCAAAACGTGCGGCTGCGGCCCACGTGATTCTCCCACAAGCGACTCTGCGACTCGTGAATGCCCAGCGACGCCGCACTGCCCGAGTACATGCCGTAATCCAGGCCTGGCAGCCCCTGCTCATACAATCCGTGTCCCGCCTCATGCAGCACGCCAAAGAGCGACGACAGAAAATCCTTCTCATCATAGCGCGTCGTCAGCCGCACATCGCCCGGGCCGAGTGTGGTGCAAAACGGATGCGCCGTCGTGTCGATTCGGCCCGCGTTGAAATCAAAACCAATGCTCTCGGCGATCTCGCGATTCAAAATATGCTGCTTCTCGATTGGATACTTCCCGCGTAGCGCTCCCGGCTTCACCTTCTTCGACTTCGCCACCGCTTCGCGGGCGATCTCGGCCAGTTGCGGTTTCAATTTCTCAAACAGTGCCGCCACGTCCCGCGTTTTCGCTCCGCGCTCATACAGATCCAGCAGCGCATCATACGGCTCGTCCTCATAGCCAAACAAATCCGCCTTCTTTTGCGCAATGGTGAGCACCTTCTCCAGATGCGGCGCAAACATCGCAAAGTTCGACTTCCCGCGCGCCTCCGCCCACGCCGCCTTCGCATGCGCACACACTTCGCTCTCCTCCTTCACCAGCTTTTGGGGCAGTTTCGTCGCCTTGTCGATGTCCCGCCGCATTCCGCGCACATTCGCCGCCTGTGTCGCATCCTCCGGCATCTCCGTCTCCGCCCGTTCCAGCAGCTTCAGCGTATGCTTCGAAGTCAGCAACGCATGCGCCTTCCCCGTCAGATACGACAACTGCCGCGCTCGATGATCCAGCGCCTTCTCCGGCATGTAAGTTTCCTGATCCCACCCCAGCACCGATTCGGTCGAGTTGATCAGGGCGATTTCAGAAACAACTTCGCAAAGAGAATGATAGGCGGACATAGAGACGGACATTGAGGCCGCCATACTGACTCGCCATCGCTCGAGAGCAACCTCAAGCACCAATCGGATGCCACGTCGTCTTGAACTCGATCAGCGCGCGGATTTCCTCCACACCCTGCATCTTATCAGCGAACCAGTCGATGGGCTCCTCGGCCTTGAGCAGGCGTACACGCTTTACGCTTTCGGCAGCGCCGAGTCTTAGTTCCTGGCGTTCCGCTGCATTCACCGCACCGCTCAAGGCGCGCAGATGTTCATGCGTGGCAATGGTGGGCAACATCTCGCTGCGCTGGCCCGTGAGCAGATTCACCACGCCGCCGGGTAGATCGCTGGTGGCCAGCATTTCACCCAGCAAGATGCTCGGATAAGGCTGCGTCGTGCTCGCGACGGCCACGACACTGTTGCCACTCGTGATGGCCGGTAAAATCAGCGAAAGCAGCGCCAGCAGCGGCGCATCATCTGGCGCGATGACGCCGATGATGCCCATCGGCTCCGTCACGGTGAAATTAAAGTGCGCTGAGGCCACAGGATTTACACTGCCGAGGATCTGCTCGTATTTATCCGTCCAGCCCGCGTAATGCACCACGCGCTCGATGCTCGCAGCCACCTCGCGTGAAGCATCCGCTTTGGAACTGCCACCAAGCGCGATTGCCTCAGCCAGTTCGACACCACGCGCCTCCATCATCTCCGCCAACCGATACAAAATCTGCCCGCGATTGAAAGCCGTGCGCTTCGCCCAACCAGGTCCAGCCTTCGCCGCAGCCTCCACCGCATTGCGCAAGTCTTTGCGCGTGCATTGCGGGATATTGGCAAAGAACGCGCCAGAGGCATCGTTCAGTTCAGCCACGCGTGCGCTCTCACTGCGGATGAAAGCACCGCCGACGTAGCATTTGGGGGTTTTGGTGATGTGGAGGCGAGCGGACATGTCGGCTATTTGGCTTTGGGTTTCAGATAAAGCTCTATCAATGGAATCGATTTATTAGGCTCAAATGAGGGGCCGAAATATTTCCTCAAATCGACCTCCACCTTTTCAAAGCCATCTTTTTCAATCACCAAAACTCCGCGAACTTGGTGCTGAGTTCTAAATCCACCGCCTGGCCCCGTCTCTTGTGAGAAACCGCCATGGTAAAAAATAAACGCGTCTCCAAACACGCCGGTCTTCGTCGGAGATAGCATCTTAAGCCACTCAGTGTTTGCCGCGTCACCTTTCAACTCATCAGCTCCGACATCTTTCATTGATAGCGTTGCCCCCTGAATTGGCTTGTAGAGTTGCGAGTCATAAAGCACAACCGCAACCCTGAACATTCCTCTCCCGTCTGCGGTAATGCCAAATAAAACGGTTGAAGCAAGCCAGACGCAGGAGATGGCTGCTATCCATTGGGTTACACAATATGATTGTCTCATGGAATGCAGCTTTAAATCAGTTTCAGATAATCGAGAAGCCCTTGCTTGCCGCCTTCGCGACCGAAGCCAGACTCTTTATAGCCGCCAAAGGGGCTGGTGGGATCAAACTTGTTGTAGGTGTTGGCCCAGACGACTCCAGCCTTGAGCAGTGTGCTCATTTTGAGGATGCGGCTGCCTTTATCCGTCCACACGCCGGCGCTGAGGCCAAAGGCGGTGTTGTTGGCTTTCTCGACGGCTTCTTCGAGCGTGCGGAAGGTCAGGATGCTGAGCACGGGGCCAAAGATTTCCTCACGTGCGATGCGGTGGCTCATGCTGACACCGGATAACAGCGTCGGTTTGAAGTAGAAGCCTTTCGTCGGCAATCGGCAGGCGCTTTGATGCATCTCCGCGCCTTCAGCGACGCCGGTCTTCACGAGTTCAGTGATCTTGGTGAGCTGCTCGCAACTATTGATGGCTCCGAGGTCGGTGTTCTTGTCCATCGGATCGCCCACACGCAGCACAGCGATGCGGCGCTTGAGTTTCGCCAGCACTTGCTCCGCCACGCTTTCCTGCACCAGCAGGCGTGAGCCCGCGCAGCACACATGACCTTGATTGAAAAAGATACCGTTCACGATGCCCTCCACGGCCTGATCCAGCGGCGCATCATCAAAGACGATGTTCGCCGCCTTGCCGCCGAGTTCGAGCGTCATCTTCTTCTCAGTGCCCGCCAAGGAGCGCATGATGATCTTGCCGACATCCGTGCTGCCAGTGAAAGCCACTTTCGTCGTCAGCGGATGATTGATCACCGCCGCGCCGGTCTCACCTGCACCGCTGACGATGTTCACCACACCATTCGGCAAGCCCGCTTCCTGACAAATCTCGCCAAACTTCAGCGCGGTGATGCTGGTGGTCTCCGCAGGCTTCAAGACGACGCAATTGCCCGCCGCGAGTGCTGGCGCGATTTTCCACGCGAGCATCAGCAGCGGAAAATTCCAGGGGATGACCTGCCCCACCACACCATGCGGCGCGATCTGCCTTCCTGGGGCCAAGAACTCCAGTTTGTCCGCCCAACCCGCATGATAAAAGAAATGCGCCGCCGCCATTGGCACATCGAAGTCGCGCGATTCCTTGATCGGCTTGCCACCATCCATTGTCTCCGCCACCGCGAACTCACGCGCACGATCCTGCAACAGCCGCGCGATGCGATACAGATACTTCCCCCGTTCCTTCCCCGGCATTCGCCCCCACACGCTCACAAACGCCCGCTGCGCCGCCGCACAAGCCGAGTCCACATCCTGCGCATCCGCCAGCGCGATGTCGGCGATCTTCGTCTCATTCGCCGGATTGATCGTGGAAAAATACTTGCCGCTATGTGGCGCAACGAATGAGCCATTGATGAACAAGTCGTAACGCTTCTTCAACTTCGGATCCGCCGACTCCGGCGCGGGATCAAATTCCCACAGATCGCCGAAGACGAGTTCACGGGTGGGTTGGGTAAGTTTTTTGGCCATACGATAAATGAGTTAATAACCCTCCGTCGCGTCGCTGTAATTCCACGGGGATTGATAAGTACCCGTGCGTTCTTTTTCGAGCTGGCGAACGAGGTCGTTGAGCAAAGTAGAGGCACCGAAGCGGTAGCGGCTGTTGTTGAGCCATTCGTCGCCGAGGGTTTCTTTGACGGCGATGAGGAAGTGTAGTGCTTGCTTGGCGGTGCGGATGCCGCCGGCGGGTTTCATGGCGATGGGAACGCCGGTGGCGAGAAAGTGATCACGAATGGCCTCCAGCATGACCTGATTGTTGCCGAGCGTGGCGTTCAACGATGTTTTGCCGGTGCTGGTCTTGATGAAGTCGTTTGGTCGAATCACCCGCATCGCGAGGAAGCTTGCGGCACGGACGTTGTCGTAAGTTTCGAGTTCGCTGACTTCGAGGATGACTTTGAGTGTGGCCTTGTCGCAGGCCTCGACCACGGCGGCGATTTCATCCTGCATGCGGCCAAATTCACCAGCGAGGAAAGCTCCACGATTGATGACCATGTCGATTTCATCGGCTCCGTCGTTCACTGCGGCATGCACTTCAGCAAGGCGTGTCTTCAGCGGAGCCTGGCCGGATGGGAAGGCGGTGGCAACAGAGGCGATCTTCACTTTGGTGCCGCCGACATGCTTCTTCGCGTGCTTCACCATCGCGGGATAAACGCAGACGGCAGCGGTGGAAGGAATATCGCCCACATCATGCGGTGTGAGCGCCTTCTGGCAGAGCGAGGCGACTTTGCCGGGCGTGTCTTTGCCTTCGAGCGTCGTCAGATCGACCATCGTGACAGCAAGGCGCAAGCCGAAGACCTTCGATTTCTTCTTGAGGCTGCGGGTGGTGTACTTCGCCACACGTTCCTCGATGCCGACGTGATCGACGGTGCCGATCTCATCGAACAGGCGGCGGAGGCTGGTGGGCGCTTTGGCGGCGGGCATGGTGCTATTCAGTCACGGACGCGGCGGAAACACAATGCGAAATCAGGCCGCGCCGAGTTTCAGTTCGCGCAAAGACTTCGGCTCGTCGCCCACGGCCTTGAAGCGGAGGTGCAGCGCACCGTTCATGATGCTGACGAGCGTGAAGCCGGGTCTGAACTCGGGCGCGTTGTAGCCGGGAGCTTGCTGGGATTCGAGTTTGCGATCCTGGTTGTAGAGCGCGGAAGGGAAGCAGACTTCGTGCATGGGGGCATGATCGTTCCAGCCGCGCAGGCCGTTGTGAAAATGCCCATGGAAGCTGGCGAGGATACGCGTGAAGTGTTTTTTCGTGATCTCGTAGAATTCCGCCTGCCCGTTGCCGGGCTTCACATACCAGCCACGGTCGGGATGCAGGTTCGCATGCACGGGCACATGGCAGCAGAGCAGCAGGTTCAGATTCTTGGCGGCAGCTTCGTCGCACGTCCTGCCGAGCCACGCGATCTGCTCGCTGGTGAAAAAGCCTTCGTGTGAATCGCGGTGCGCGTTGTTCATGAGCACGACGCGCAGCCATTGATGATCGAAGAACGTGTCCACTTGCGGGCGCAGATGCTGTTGAAAGCCTTCGATTGGATCGTGGTTGCCGGGAATCTCATGCACCGGCTTTTGAATCAGCTTCCGGCCTTCGAGATAGACGGGATACTGCTCCACGCGACCGCCGTCGATGACATCGCCGAGATGCAGCACGAACGCGCCTTCCGCGGCGGAGATTTCGGTGGCGGTTTTCAGCCACAGGATTTTCGCGGCATCCTTGTCCTTGTAGCCGAGGTGCGTGTCGGTGACGACGATGAAGGCCAGCGCGGCAGGCGGTGCGGTCTGAGCGCGGAGGCAGTCAGGGCGCAGCGTCAGCGTGCCTGCGGTGGAGACGAGAAACTGGCGGCGGCGCATGGCGGTGATGTTGTTCGGGCGCAGGTGGCGCTGTCAAGATACCAATTTTAGCGGGTGGCAAAAATCCGGCCAGCAGCGTAATTCAACGAACCATGAGCAACATGATCCCCCAAGTTTATGACACGCCCGTTTTTCGCATGGCCTGCCAGCAGTTTGATCTGGTGGCCGACTTTTTGGAGATCCCCGAAAATGCCCGCGACCGCCTGAAGCTGCCCAAACGCTCCGTGAGCGTCGCAATGCCCGTGCGACGCGATGATGGCAGCACGACGGTCTTCATGGGCTATCGAGTGCAGCATCACCTGACGCTCGGGCCGACGAAAGGTGGCGTGCGCTTTCATCCCGATGTGACTCTGGGCGAAGTGGCGGCGCTGGCGATGTGGATGAGCTGGAAGTGTGCGCTGACGGGCTTGCCTTACGGTGGAGCCAAGGGCGGCGTGGCGTGCAATCCGCGCGAGCTTTCCATCGGCGAAACGGAGCGTGTGACGCGGCGCTACACTCAGGAATTGATTCCGTTCATCGGCCCGCAGATCGACATCCCCGCGCCTGACATGGGCACGAACGAGCAGACAATGGCGTGGATGATGGACACCTATTCGCTGCAAAGCGGCCACTGCGTGCCTGCGGTCGTCACCGGCAAGCCCGTGAGCCTCGGCGGCTCGCTCGGGCGTCGTGAGGCGACCGGGCGCGGCGTGGCGTATTTGGTTTCTCGTGCAATGGACACACTGGGCATCGCTGCGAGCACTGCGACGGCGGTGGTGCAGGGCTACGGCAATGTCGGAGCCATCGCGGCGAGCACGATGGCACGTCAAGGCATCAAGATCATCGTGGTGAGCGATGCGTTTGGCGGCCTCTACAACCCCAAGGGCATTGATCTAGATAAACTGGACGCGTTTGTGGCCAAAACTCGCAGTGTGGTCGGCTTTGACGGCGCTGAGGCAATCACGAACGAACAACTGCTCGTCACACCGTGTGACATCCTCGTTCCTGCGGCCCTAGAACGTCAAATCACTGCTGAAAATGCCACGAAGATCCAATGCCGCATCCTCGCGGAAGGCGCGAATGGGCCGACGACACCTGAAGCGGACGCGATCATCTCGAAGCGTCCGGAAATTTTCGTGATCCCCGACATCCTGTGCAACGCCGGCGGCGTGATCGTCTCCTACTTCGAGTGGGTGCAGGATCTGCAAAGCTTCTTCTGGGACGAGGGCGAGGTGATGAGCAAGCTTTACCGCATCCTAGAGCAGTCCTTTGTGCAGACGGTAAATTTCAGCAAGAAGCGTGGCGTGAGCATGCGCTTCGCCGCCCTAAGCCTCGGCATCCAGCGTGTGCATGAGGCGAAGCAGATTCGCGGATTGTTCCCGTGAGTGCCAACTAGCTCAGAATCTCCGTCGGACATTCCGGCAACGATGACAAGAAAGCGCGACCATACGGTTTCGTGAGGATGCGGTTATCCAGAATGGCGCAGATGCCTTTGTCGGTGGCGGTGCGGATGAGGCGGCCGACGCCTTGGCGGAGCTTGAGGATGGCTTCGGGGACGCTGTATTCGGTGAAGGCGTTGAGGCCCTGTTCTTCGAGATGCTCGATGCGTGAGGCGGTGAGCGGATGGTCGGGCACGGCGAAGGGCAGGCGCGTGATGATGACATTGCTCAGGGATTCGCCAGGGACATCGACGCCGGTCCAGAAACTGTCCGTTCCGCAAAGCACGCTGTGGGTGTCGTTCCTGAATTCGGCGAGCATTTGATGCCGTGGCATGCCGCGACCTTGCACAAGGAGCCGCCAGCCGCGTTTTTTACAGTGGGCTTCGAGATTGTCGGCCAGCGAGGTCATCTGGCTGTAGCTGGTGAACAAAATGAAGGCGCGGCCGATGCTGAGGTCGATGAAATGCCTGATCCAGTGCTCAAGCTGGTCGAGATAGCCAGGCTCACTGGGCTGCGGCATTTTTTTGAGCAGGTAGAGCTTCATCTGCTTCTTGAAATCGAAGGGGCTTTCGATCAAGGCAGCGCGGGCTTCCTCGGCACCGACGCGGTTGCGGAAGTAGCGGAGCTTGGGGTCATCGCCAATGCTCAAAGTGGCGCTGGTGAAGATGCAGGCCTTGTGACTGGCGAAAAAGATCTGCCGCAGTCGTGGCGCGACATCGACGGGGGCGGTATGGAAGGAGACGATGCGGTTGTCCATGCCGCCGCGCTCGACCCAGTGGACGTGGTCTTCGTTTTCTTGATCGAGGAAGGTCTTCAGGCCGACGCGGATGGCGCTGAGGCGTTTGGCGAGGTCGAGGAGTTCGAGCTTCGTGCCTTCTTTGTTGGCGGCATCACCGGCTTTGATGGCTTTTTGGGCGAGACGTTGCAGCGGGAGGCTGAGCGTGTCTTCGACGAGTCCAGGCTCGCGCACGCGGAACTCGCGGCCCATGGCGTTGAATTTGCAACTGGCCTCGGCAGCACGGAAAAAGGTGTCCACGCTGTCCAGGGCCATCATGACCTCACGTATGCCGTCTTTGTCGCCGACGAGTTGGAAGAAGCCTTTGCGGCTCTTGGGATTGTGCAGGCGGCCTAGCTCGAATTTGATGTTCGATTCGCTGATATGGAGGCCGAAGGCCTTCGCGGCGACGTTTTCGATGGTGTGGGCCTCATCGAGAATGACGAAGTCACGCGGGAAGAGGAAATTGCAGTCCTCGGTGGTGTTTTCATCGGCGGAGGCGAGCAGCGTGAAGAACAGCGTGTGATTGAGCACGATGACATCCGCCTGCTCCATGCGGCGGCGCACGTCCTGATACCAGCAGCGGCTGCCGGGTGGGCAACGACGCGGCGTGCAGGCATGCGGCTCGCTGCACACGAGCGACCACACGCGGGCGCTGGGCGTAAAATTGAGATCGCTGAGCGTGCCGTCCTCAGTCTCGGCGACCCAGTCGAGCAGGAGACTCAATTCAGAGGCTTCGGAGCTCGAAAAAAGATCACCGGACTCGTTGAGCGCACGTTTGAGGCGTGTGGGGCAAAGGTAGTTGCCACGGCCTTTGAGAATCTCCGCGTGGAAGTCGCCAACAAGCTGTTTGACGATGGGAATGTCCTTTGTGATGAGCTGCTCCTGCAAATTGATCGTGTGCGTGCAGATGATGGCCTTGCGCTTTTGCTCCAACGCAAACGTGACGGCCGGAACGAGGTAGGCGAGCGATTTGCCGACGCCGGTGGCGGCTTCGCAGACGAAAGCGTGATTGCCATCCAGGGCAGCACCGACGAGTTCCGCCATACGCTGCTGCTGTGCTCGATACTCAAACTGCGGCGACTCGGCCATCTTGCCCTCACTGGAGAAGGCGAAATGCATGCGCGGAGCCAGTGGCGGGCGCGAAATGCGGCCAGTAACTCCTTCTTCGTGGTCTTCAGCGACGTGAAACATGCGTGCCGGATAGCAGCGAGCAAAGAGCTGAGAGCAATGGCGTTTTGCGTGACGCGTTATTTGCTGCGCTCGAACCAGACAACTCGCAGACCGAGTTTTTCAGCGAGTGCGCGGCCCTTTTCGGGACCAAGGACGAGGAGGGCGGTGGCGTAGCCGTCAGCTTGAGCTGCGGAAGAATGAATGACGCTCACGGAAGCGAGATTGTGTTCGATGGGGCGCCCGCTGCGTGGGTCAAGGATATGCGAGCGCTGTATGCCGTCGGTGATGAAATTTTGGCGATAAACCCCGCTGGTGGCAATGGATTGGTCTTTGAGGAGGAGTGTCTGAGCGGCTGCGCCAAGCGGTGCGGCGGGTGTTTGGATGCCAACACGCCATTCACCGCGAGCGAGGACTTCGCCGCCGATTTCGAGGAGGAAATGGTTTCCGAGCTGCTGGGCGATTTTGTCCAAGGCCCAACCTTCGGCGACGGCGCTGACGTTGATACGGAGTTGCGGGATGTCTTTGCGCAAAGCGGGAGGATCGCTGCGCACATGAAGATGCTGCCAACCGCAGTTGGCTTTGGCCGCAGCGATCTCGGCTTCGGCGGGCGGTGATTCGCGTTTCCCAGTGGCTCCGAAGCCCCAGAGATCGACCAGCGGTGCAATGGTGATGTCAAGTGCATGATCGGTGTCGTGGCCGATCTGTTGAGCGAGTTCGACGACTTCGATGAGTTCGGCGGGAACAGCGATCCAGTCGGTGCTCGGCGATGCATTGAAGCGCGAAAGCGCGGAATCAGGTCGCCAGTGGCTCAGGATGGCCCCCCAAGAGTCGAACTGCTGCTGGAGGTCGTTTTGACGAATCGATTTGCCGTCAGCATAAGCACGCAGGCTCCAGGTTGTGCCCATGGTGCGACCGCTCATTGTGATGAGACGGTCATCTCGCTTGCAGCCGCAGAGCAGCAGGATCAATAAGACAAAACGCATGGATGCGAGAAAGTGGCGAGGCCTTTCGTTTCAGCCATTACCATGATGCCTCCGCCTATCTCTCGCCGTCGCGCCATTCAAACGCTGTTTTGCTCATCGGCAGCTCTCGCTTTGAATTTGAGGCCAGATCGAGCGGCGGCGGAAATCGCCAAAGACGCGATGCATCTTCTGATGATCGGTGATTACGGCACAGGTGGAGCGGATCAGTTGAAGGTTTCTCAGGCAATGCAGAAGTTTGTGACGGAGAGTGGCGTGAAACCAGCGGGCTTGTGGATGCTGGGTGATAATTTTTACAGCGTTGATAAAGCTGGCTTCACTACGGAATCGACACGCTGGACGAAAGAAATCGAAGAGATGTATCCGGCGAGTGTGTTTCCAGGCCCAATGTGGGCGGTACTGGGGAATCACGATTACCATGACAATCCAGGTGGGGAAAAGGTGCAGATGGCCTATGCACAGAAGCCAAGTGTGCGGTGGAAGATGCCGACGAAATGGTATCGCTTCGATCTGGGGCCGCAGGACAAGCCGCTGGTGACATTCATCTGCCTAGACAGCAATTTGCCGGCAGTTTCGGGTGCACCGGATAAAAAGACGAAGAAGTCCCGAGGTTCGCTGACAGCAGCAGAGGAGAAAGAGCAACTCGCGTGGTTAAAGGCCGAACTGGCGAAGCCGCGTGCGCCCTTCACGATCGCCGTGGCGCATCATCCGCTCTACTCGAATGGAGACCATGGCGACACGAAGGCACTGATCGCTCAATTGGAACCGCTGTTTCAGGAGCACAAAGTGCATGCCTATGTCTGTGGCCACGATCACGACCTTCAGCATTTGGAAATGAAAGGGCTTTTCACCACACATCTGCTCTCAGGCGGTGGCGGGGCGAAGACTCGCAAGCTAGAAGGCAAACACGAGGTGCCGTTCGGTAAGGACGTTCACGGCTTCACTCACCTGCAAATCACGGCAGACACGCTAACCTTTACACATCACAGCGCCGATGGTGCGGCACTGCACACGGTCGCCAAGAAACAGGATGGCAGTTTCCAGGTCGGCTAAGAATCACTTGTAGCCGGTGACGATGGCACAGGGCACGTCCTTGCGCTTTCCTTGATCCGTCTCGTGAATGGCGATCATGTAACCGCCGGTTTTCTTCGGTTTATAAAACAGCACGAGGCCCCAACCGTCGAGCACGGGAAGGATTTCGCCCGCTGGCTTGCCTTCGAGATCGAGTACCGCAGCCGTGATGTGTACGCCTGATTTGCGTGGCACGGCAATGCAGAAGCAATACTCGTTCCCTTTATAGAGCTGCATGCGCAGGGCCTTGCCGACTTTGGGTTCGAGTTCCTTGAGCCAGGTCTCAGCGCGAATGTTGAAGTCTTCTTTCTCCTGGTCGTAGGCCAGCGCCTGTGCAGCCTCTTCGGCGTCCTCCTTGTCGCCTGCGATTAGCCGGGGATTCGGCATAATCAGCGTCAAAGCAAGCAGTGCGGAGAAAAGGAGATTTGAAGCAGGTGAGCGCATGGCACGAGGGGCGGAGAAATTAACTCTCTCACGTGAACATACCCGTTGCATCAGGAAAATCCCAAGTTTCTGTTCCGCCATTCGTGGCTACTGCTGAGTGGCACGGAAAAATCCCCCACTTCACCCCCGCAATCACATGGCCTCGGTAGTTTTTTACATGGAGGGCGGCACTACGCTCGTCCACAAAATCGAGAACGATGTCACCACTATCGGGCGACACCCTGAGAGCATCGTGGTGCTCACCTGCCCCTCATCTTCTGGACGTCATGCCGTCGTCAAAAAGGACGGCAGTTCGTATTACGTGCAGGATCTCGGCTCCAGCAACGGCACCCGCATCAATGGCGCGGAAATCGAGGAAGCTTTGCTGAAGGACGGCGACCGCGTCGGTTTCGGTGATGTACAGGCCGTATTTTATGCGGGTGACCCGCCAAAGGTGCTGGAAGAAAAGCCCGTTGCCGCCCCGCGCTCCATACCCAAATCCCTCCCTAAGCCCGCGGCCAATCTCAACGACGAGCCAAAGAAACCAGGCGATAAACCAGCGAACCGGGCGCTGAGTCCGGTGCGGAGAACATATGGCAAAACTTCTTCCTCCAGCAGCTACCCGGACACGACCGAGTCTGGCTGTATGACCGGCATCATCGTCACCGGCCTGTTTGTGATCGCTTTCGTAGTAGGAATGGGTATGCGCCACTCGAAGGAAATGAATGGCAACATTCTCACTGATACCCTCGACAAAATCACCGGCGGCATGCCGAAGATCAAGATCGAGCGGAAAGAGGAGTAGTTCCCGTCAGAGGGATTTCTTATAGCCGTCGCACCTGCTTTGCCATCCGGCTAGCCAGCGCTGTTCGTTGCGCTCCGGCGGTGCATTTGCCACGCGACGGCTCAGCACGCGCTTTGCGGATTCAGCAAATTCTCCAGGATAATGCCAGACTGCCTTTTGTGGGGATATTCCTTCCAGGACTTGCAGCAAACCCCAGCCTTGGCCTTGATAACGCTCTTTCGCGCTGGTGCCCTCGCCTTTGAAGTTCACAAAGTCGATCAGGCAGAACACGCCCTCGGGACTGGCCTTTGAAGCATCAAAGGCAGATCGCACATCCGAAGGGCTCTTCGCCTGTGCCAACATCTTCGGCAGCGCACGTTCCATCCTTACCATGATGAATTCAGTCTGTTGCCGCACCGTTTGGCTCAATAGCACGCGCAGCTCTTTCTGCCGCACGCCGTTTCTGTCAGCTTCGAAGACCGCCTTAGTCGGCCATGGGCAGACACCCTTCATCCAAGCCGGAATTGGCAGACCATTCGATCCCAAAAAAGCCACCAATGGCGGAAAACTCTCCTCGAATGGCCCGCTTTGGCCCTTGGGATACCAGATGAAATGGCCGATGCCCAGCGAGGCAAAAGCCTCCCCCGCGTTCCAACTCGTTAGCCCCGCCACCGTGCCACTGCACTCGTTCTGCCAAATACGCTGACCCACGCGGTCGATTTGAGCAGCAGAAAGCCGTACACCGCTACCGCCGACCGAGGATGGAGCGGCGGTGCAGCTGTCCAAACTGCACAAAACCACTGCCATCAGACTTAAATGTTTGAGGTAATGCCACGTTGCCATATTTTAGAAATCTTAAATGATGCTGTGCAATCAAACTGGTTTTTGAAAAAATAGACCAACTGTCCATCTTACCTCTCGTCAAATTTCATTAAGTTTGATTCACTGATTTTCCACCCTTATTCTTCCGGGCCTCCAGCCTATTTCTCTGCGCGTCCGGCATGCCATATCTGGCCTTCAATCTTAACGATGGTAATGAGTTCGTCTTCGACATCCTCGAAGAACGACTCTCCATAGGGCGTGATTCGAACAATGACATTGTCATCGACAACACCTTCATTTCCGGTTTCCACGCCGAATTCCTGCGTCAGGCGGACGGTGGTTACGAAATTGTCGATCTAAAGTCCTCCAACGGCACCTTCGTCAACGGCAAGCGGGTCGAACGTGGCCGCGTGAAAGGCGGCGACCGCATCATGTTCGGCCAGCTTGAGAGCCGTTTCCGCGAGCGTGCCCCCAAGGGTCTCGCCCCTGATAGCGGGTCCAAATCCGTTGCAGCCCCCAAAGGCAAGCCCACCCGCGAGGATGGTAAAAAAGGCGACACCGAGAGCATTCCTGCCCGGGACAAAGAGCAAGCCCCGAAGCCAACGACCGAAACCGGCAAAATCGAGGTCACTAAGCCGGTCGTCCAGCGCGCCCCGACCGATCAGCCTAGATCTCCCGGTGGCACGCCGCCCATCTCACTCATTCCCAAACCCTTCGTTGCCCAGCCCCCAACGGCCCCTGCCCCTGCCCCTGCCCCTGCCCCTACAGCGCCAGCACCCGACCCCACCGCTGCCAAACAGGCCACGGAATTGCGCGATGAAATCGAGAAACTCGGCCAGCAACGCGATGCCTTACGCGCTGAGAACAACATCGAGCAAAAGCGCCGCGATGAAATCCGCTCCCTCGACACCACGCTGGATGCACGCCGCAAGGAACTGGCCCAAACGCAGACTGAAATCACTGGATTCAAAGGCGAGCTCGAAAAAGTCCGCAGCCAGGTGCAAAACGCCCGTGCCGAAGCCGAGAACGCCAAGACCGAGGCTGGCAAGCTGGACGTTAAACGCCGCGACCTCGACAACATCGAGAGCAAGCTCGATTCCACCCGCGACCTCGTCACTAAGACCGAGGCCGATCTCGCCACCGCGCAGCAGGGGTTACAGACCTTGCACGCCGACGCAGACAAACAGCGCAAGGAATGCGAGACCGCCTTGGCTCAGTTGCAGCAGCAAATCGCCGCTGCCGAAGCCCGCACGAAGGAAATCAATCAGACATTCGCTGACGCCACGAAGTCCGAGGCCGATCTCAAATCGAAGCGCAGCGCCGAATTGCAGACGCTCGATGCCGAAGTCATCGCCAAGCGTGCCGCGCTGGATTTGCTTGTCGTTTCGCTCGCTAAATCCAGCGACGAGGCCAAAACGCACGAAACCTCCGCCGCGAAGGCCGCAGCCGAAGTTTCGACCGCAAACGAGAAATTCACGGCCCTACAAAACCAGATCGCCACTGCCGAAGCGAAGCTCAAGGAAGTCACTCAGCTTCAATCCGACGCGCAAAAATCTGAAAGTGAACTCAAATCAAAGCGCAGCGGTGAAATTCAGGCGCTGGATGCTCAGCTTGAAACACGCCGTGCCGAGTTTGCCAAGGTGCAGGCCGATCTAACGAACGTTCAGAGCGAGCTAACCGCCCAACAGACGACGCTGACCAAAACCAGTACAGAAGCAAAGGCCCGCGAAGCCTCACTGGCCAAACTTACTGCGGACGAGGCCGTAATCGCCCAAAAACTTGCCACGCTTCAACAACAGGCAGCTGCGGCCGATGCGGAGGTCAAGCGTCTCACCGCCCTGCAGACCGACGCGCAGAAGTCCGAGGCCGAACAGCGCACCAAACGAAGCTCCGAACTGCAAGATCTCGACAAGCAGCTCGAAACGCGTCGCGTTGATCTCACAAAGACACAGAGCGAACTGTCGAAAATTCTGAGCGATCTGGCCACACAGCAGGATTTGCTCAAAAAGACCACCGACGAGGCAAAAACACGCGAGGCCGCCGTTGCCAAACTCACCGCTGACGAAACCAGCACGTCGCAAAAAATAGCCACGTTGCAGAAGCAGGTCAGCGCTGCCGATGCTGAGGTCAAGCGTCTCACCTCGTTACAGGCCGACGCACAGAAATCCGAGGCCGAGCAACGCACCAAGCGCAGCGCGGATCTGCAAGACCTCGACAAAAAACTCGATGAGCGTCGTGCCGAGCTCAAGCAGCTCGATACACAGCGCGAGACGAAGCAAAACGACATTGAGGCCGTTAACGCCTCGCTAGCGAAGGCGCAGGAGCAAGTGCAGCACGCACAAACGCAAATCGCGCAACTTGGCGGCGAGGAGAAAGCGATAGCTGCCCGGGTCAACGAACTCCGAGGCAACGAAGACCGCCTCACCGCCTTGACGCAAACACTCGGCCAGATGGAAAGCCAACGCGGCCTGCTCGATGCCGCCATTGGTGCTTTAATGGGCAAACAGCAATCCCACGAGGCCGAAACGAGTGCCGCCGATCAACGTTTGACCGCCACACGTTCCCAGCTTGCCGATTTGGAGCAACAGCACCTCGCTGCCGAGCAGCATCTTGCGAATTTGAACACTCAAAAGGCGGATGGCGAGTCCGCTTTGGCACAGCAGCAGGCGGAAGCGTTGGAAAAACTGGCTGCCATCGACAAGCAGGCCCGCGATGCACGACAGATGGACGATGCCGAGCGACAGCAGGCCGAAAAACGTCTGGCCGATCTGCAGGTGCAAATTGCGGAACGCAGCACCCATCTTGCTGAAGTGCAAGCACAGGCCAAGTCTCTCGAAGACAAGGTCGCCGATCTCAACAACAAGCTCGACGATCTCGCCTCGACGGACACCAAGCTTCATGACATCACCGAGGCGCTCAAAGCCGTCGAATCGCACAAGGCCGAGGTTCTGGCCGCTGTTGCCGCGCTGGTGAAAGATCGCGACGAGCGCACGCGCGAGCTGCTCGCCGCTACCGAGCATGGACGTGCGCAAACCTTGCTCACGCAGACACTCACGCAGCGACGCGAGACGGTGGAAAAAGAAGTGCGATTGATTGAGGAACAGCAGACCGAGGTTTCGCAATCCATCGGCAAACTGCGCGAGCAATTGCGCCTAACTGAGAACGAACTCAAGGAGCGCGAGGCGCAGGTCGCCACCGCCACACAACGCACGAAAAACCTCGAAGAACTCGCTAGCACAGCAGACCAGCAGTTCAAGTCCGTGCAGGCCGAGCACAAGAAACTCAGCGAGCAGTTGGCACAGGCCAAAATTGATCTGGAGCAATCCACCAATGCCGCCATCGAGAAAAAGAAGGAAGCTGCGTCCGCCGCCGCCGCTGCTGAGAAAAGTTCACAGCAGTCACTCACACTTGCGGAAAAAATCAGCGGCCTGGAGATGGTTATCGCCACGCTCACGGCCACGCATGCCAGCACGCAGCAAAAACTATCCGCCGCCGAGTCCGATCATCAGAATTTGCAGGACCGCATGGCGGAGCGGCAGAAGGAAATAGCCACCGCCGAGACCCGTGTGGCCGAACTCACCCGGCAGACTGCAGGACTCGAAGACCGCGTCAAAGAACTCGCGCAGGCAAATCAGCGATTTGCCGAACTCACCAGTGCCATCACCGCATCCACGCAGGAGCGCGATAAGTTGCTGGCCGAAACTCAGCGTCTATCCAAGGAGCGTACCGAGCTTGAGGCCGTGCTACCTGATCTGCGTGGCAAGGTGACGCAAACCCGCGCCGAAGCCGATAATCTCAAGGCCGAGTTGGCCGGATTGATCAGAGATCGCGATGCCGCCGCCACCACGCTCAAGCAGTCCCTTGCGCAGCACAAGGAAACCGATGCTGCCGTCGAAGCGTTGCGCATCGAGTCGGTCAATCTCGACAAAATTCTCGGCGACAAGCGCTCCAATCTTGAAGCAGAGACGAAAACGAAGCTCGCAGAAGCCAATGCCGCCGAAACAAGGCTCAAGGGCGTGCTCGAACGCATTGCCGTCGCTGAAAAACGTCTCGCGGAGCTGGCCGATATTGATGCCCGACTTGCCACCGCCACGCAGACACTTAAGGACACCGAGAAACAACGCCAGACCGAAGACAAGGCGCTCGCAGAGCTGGCACGCAACCAGGATAAGCTAAAGAAGGAAATCGTCACACTCGAAGCCACGTTGAAAACCGAAACCGCGCAGCTCGCCGACCTCACCAAGGCCGTCAAAACTGCCGAGACGAAGGCTGCTGACGCTGAGAAGCGTGTCGAGAAGGCGCTGGCTACGCAGCAAACCGCCGAGCAAAAACGCACCGAAGCTGAGGCCACCGCCGAGAAAGCCCGTGCCGAAGAAAAGAATCTACGGAAACATATTCCAGCTCTAAACACCGAGCTGGCGGGCATCCAAGCGATGTTGGTCGGGCTGACAAAAGAACGCGAGGAGGCCTCGCAGTTTGTCACACGGCTGAACGTCACGACCGACGGCCAGAACAAGAAGCTCAGCGAACTACAGCAACAGATCACGCAATTGGAGCAGGCGCACAAGCTGCGTGAAGAACGCGTGATGAAGGCGCAGGCGGACGTGGACAAAGAAACCACCCGTCTCAAAGCCGCACAGGAACTATCGCGCGCAGCGGAGGTGCAGCTCGCTGAACTGGAAAAGGATGTCAAAGAAGCCAAGCTCAAGGCCGACGCGGCCAAAAAGGATGCCGCCGCGCTTCAAGGCGATCTACTACAGCGGCTTGACCGAGTGCAAAATCTCAAGGCCGACGAAGAACGTCTTACCAAGACCCTCGCCACGCAGCAGCAGGACATGCAAGGCGCGGATATGGCGCTCAAAGAGCTGCAAACAAAGATCGACGCACGTCAGCATGAACTGGGCGAATTCATCAATGTCGGCGGCAAAATTATCGGTCTAGGCCAGGCGCTCGCCGGTCTCGAATCACGCCAGGCGGAGGTGAACAAATCACTGCGTAAGGCCTCAGAGGAGGATCTGGCGATTCAGGTGAAGTTGAACGCAGGACAAGAGTCTCTGAATCGCGAGGCCGCACGTGTCGAGCAGGCGCGCAAAGATCGCGAGGCTGCGGACGCCGAATTCAAGAAATTCAGCGCGGACATTCAGAAGCAGGCCGCCGCCTTGCAGAACTATGAGCTGGAGCAGAAGAAGCGCATCGCGGAGCTGGAGAAGCGCATTGCCGACCTCGGCACCACGCAGCAGCGTGCCACGGGCCAGATCGACGAGACGAAGGCAGAGCTGGCACGCCTCGAAGCCCGCAAACACGAGTTCGCGCAGGCGGAGGCGCAGCTGAAGCACTGGCAGGACATCGAAAAACGCCTGCGCGGCCAGCTTGAGGAGCTGGAGGAGAAGCACGAGATCATGCGCCGCGGCCTGCCGACGGAGGAAAGCACGGTGGTCATGTTCGCCAGCGACATTATCAAGCGCATTGACCTCATTGATGCCCTCGTATCCTGCTATGCAGGCACAAATGGCAGCACTGATGTACCGCATCAGCTCAAGACCCTGCGCGCCTCGTTTGAGGATATCCTGCATCAGCATGGCGTGACGGAGTTTGATGTGCCATCTGGCACGGAGGTCGATCTTGAGTTGCGTAAACGGATTACCGTGGTCGATTCACTGCCGGGCAAACTGAAGCCGCGGGTGACGGAAAGCTGCCGTTCCGGCTTTATCTTCTCGCGTGGCGAGGGCCACGAGATTATCCTGCGCAAAGTGGAGGTTCGCACCTCCAGTCAGTAGCACACACCCGGAGCATTTATTTTCACACACACTGTTATGGCTGAATACGTTGGAATCGACCTTGGCACCACCCTCTCCGGGCTGGCTTATCTCAAACCTGATGGCAACCCCGAAATCGTCCCGAACGCCGATGGCGAGCGTCTCACGCACTCCGTGGTGTTCTTCGACGCGCATGAGGATGTGAAACTCGTCGGCAGCGCTGCACGTGATGGTGGTGAACCCGACCGCACCATCTTCCAGATCAAGCGCTACATGGACGATCCGGAGCATCTGGTAGAGATCGACGGCAAGAAATGGACGCCAGCGGAGATTTCTGCCCTGATTCTCTCGAAGCTGAAGCGCGACTGCTCGAAGATCTGCGGTGACATCACTGAAGTGGTCATCACCGTTCCGGCCAACTTCAACGAACTCGCCCGTAAGAGCACCATCGCCGCCGCAGAGATGGCTGGCATGAAGGTGAAGCGATTGGTGAACGAGCCGACGGCAGCAGCAGTTTACTACGCACACTCGCAGGGTGTGAAGGGCCGCATTTTGGTCTTCGATCTCGGTGGAGGCACGCTAGACACGACCATTCTCGATGTCGAAGGTGACACCATCAAAATCCTCACCTCCGAAGGCGCACGTCATCTCGGCGGCAGTAATTTTGATGACATCTTGCTCGATACCTATGCCGAGCAATACAAGAAACAGACCGGTGCGGCGCTGTACACCGACGAGCGTCATCGCCGCCGCGTCCTGCAAGCCACGGAAGATTCCAAGAAGATGCTCTCGAAGCTCCAGCGCGTGAATGACACCGTGGCAAACGACCAGAACAGCGGCATCGCGCGCATCGACCTGACGCGCGAAGGCTTTGAGACTTTGATCCGCCACATGCTCACACGCACGGTGTTCCTCGTCGAGCAGGCACTGGATTCTGCGAAGCTGAAGCCTTCCGACATCGACCATGTCGTGCTTGTGGGCGGCTCGACGCGCATTCCGAAGGTGAAGACGATCTTGGAAAAGATGTTCGGCAAGACGCCGAAGTCCTGCGGCAACGTGGATGAATGCGTGGCCCTCGGAGCGGCCTTGTTTGCGAAGAAATCGGCCAAAATCCAGGAAGTCTGCAACGCGAGCTATGGCACGCTGGCGATGGTTTATAACGCCAAGACGCAGGAGGAGAAGCTGATGAACTCCATCGTGATTCCAAAAAACACACCGATCCCGTGCTCTCGTTCTCAGGTCTATCAAACTTCCGAGGACAACGAACGCGTCATCGAAGTGGACATCACGCAAGGCGAGGATGAAGATGTTAAATTCGTTGATGTCATTGGCCGCCTCACCCTTGAAGTGCCACCGAACCGTCCGAAGGGCTGTGAGATCGCCGTGACCTTTAGTTATGATGAAAACCAGCGCGTGCGTGCGCTGGTCGTCGATAAACAATCCGGCCGCAGCAAAGAAGTTGCCGTGAGCTACAAAGGCGCGGGCGTGCTGTCCGACGAAGAATTGAAACGCCGCAGCGCACACCTCCGCACCATGCGAATCGAGTAACCCCGCAGGAACCAACACCATGTTCAAGATCCTCAAGTCTCTATCCAAATCTCTCGGTGGTGGTAAGCCAGCCGAAGCAAAACCCGCCGCCAAAGCGGGAAGCCTGCTCGACAAGGTGAACAAAGGTGCGCCCTTGAAAAACGAGCCGCCGAAAAGCGTCGAGGAACTCTGCGGCATCACGCCGAAGATGGCCAAGGATGAAATCCGCGCGCAATTAAAACTGCTGTTCCGCCGCTACAACCGCAGTGCTTCTAGCCTGGACGCCAAAATCCGCGCCGAGGCCGACAAGATGCTCGACGCCATCGTGCAGGTGCGGGAGAAGCACTTCGGAGAGATTTAATCCATCCGGCAGACGGCTGGAACTGCTGCTGGCATGAAACTGGATCGTCTCATTGCCGCCTATCAGGCCATGGGCAGGCAGGCGGCACATCAGGCCATCGCAGCAAAACGTGTCTGCGTGAACGGCGTGATCGTGACCGACGGCCATCATCCGGTAGATCGTTTCACGCAGGTCGGACTCGATGACACGCAGATTCAGCAGCCGGAGCGTGCGTTATACCTCATGCTACACAAGCCGGTGGGCATTCTCAGTGCCACCAAGGACGATCAGCATCCCACCGTGATCGATTTGATCGACGATCCTGACAAACACACGCTACACATCGCGGGAAGGCTGGATCGCGGCACCTCGGGACTGGTGTTGCTGACGAATGACGGACGCTGGTCCAAGCAGGTGATGGCTGCGGAACACAAGGTGCCAAAAGTTTACCACGTCGAGACGGCTGATCCCATCGCTGCTGGGGCCGTGGAGGTCTTTGCCCGCGGATTCTATTTTCACACGGAAGACATCACCACATTGCCTGCCGAATTGATCATCATAGGCGAACGCAGCGCCCGGCTGCCCCTACATGAAGGCCGCTATCATCAGGTGAAGCGCATGTTTCATCGCATCAACAACCGTGTGGTCGGCCTGCACCGTGTGAGCATCGGTTCAATCACGCTACCACCCGATCTCTTGCCGGGGCAGTGGCGGCCGTTGAGTACCATAGAAATCGAAGCAGCCACCAAGAGTGCTTGATGTCGCTCTGGTGAATCCCTGTTTTTTCAGCAATTCCGGCTTTCGCAGATGAATTTCAGCCGTTAGTCTGCCGCATTGTGACCCCCCCGCGCATGTATCTCAGCATTTGGTTAGGCATCATGTTGGCAGCCGACACCGGCTGCACGACTCAAAAGGCCGCTAAGACGGAAAAACTCGCCATTGAGGAGGCACGCAAAGCCTTGCCGTTCAATGAAACGGAAAATCCGCTGGTGAAGCGCCTGAACAACCCGTCTTCCATGCCGGTCGTGCCCCCCGCAGGTGCGCGCACATCGTATTCTTCCGTCAAGATCACGCAGAAGACGCTCGCGATGACCTTTGACGACGGCCCGCACCCAAGCCTGTCTCCAAAGTTGCTCGATCTCCTCAAGGAACGGAACATCAAATGCACCTTCTTCCTGATTGGGCAGCAGGTAAAAATGTATCCCGCCATCGTGCGCCGCATCATCGCAGAAGGCCACGAGATCGGCAATCACACCTGGACGCATTGCAGCCTCACCAGCCGCTCCGATGAGCAGATCCGCAGCGAGCTCAAAAAATCCGAAGACGCCGTCTATGAAGTGGCGGGTGTTAGGCCGCATCTTGTGCGTCCGCCCTATGGTGCGATCAATTCACGCATCAAAGACCTTATGTTCACCGAGTTCGGCTACTCCACCATCATGTGGTCGGTCGATCCGCAGGACTGGCGTCGTCCCGGTGTCGCCGCTGTGACCAGCCGTCTCGTTACCGGTGCGCATCCCGGTGCCATCATGCTCTCGCATGACATTCACCCGCCGACCATCACCGCCATGCCTGCCATGTTCGACCAGCTTCTAGCTAAGGGTTATCAATTCGTCACCGTCAGCCAACTTCTCAACATGGAGAAGGCCTCGATGCCAGTCGGCGTCATCATTCGTCCCGCCATTCCAGCCGGAGATAAAGACCCCCAGCCATTGCCGCAGACCAAGCCGAAGGCTTGAGAGCAAGGGTTTACGCTTGTAATTCCGTGTGTACGGCACACGATTGGTTTTGACTAGCCCTCCGCTAAATTTAACTCCTAACTCAAGCCGTTTTGACATGCTCTCATGGCTTTTTGCACGCATACGCTATGGTGGCCTTGTCGCGGGACATGGCTTGCAAAAGTGGTGGAGTTCACTGAGCGAGGAAGAGCGCGGCATGATCCGCGAGCACGGCGGCAAACCGGGCGATTTTTTCCATCCGCTGGATCATGGAGAAGCGTGGACTAGTGAGCGCGGCACCAAGCTCATTTTGGTTGATCTGGGCCGGTTGTTTGAACGTGATGATAGGAGAGCTGTGGGAAGAAAAATCATGGCACACGCGGAAATGCTACCGAGCACTGGCATCAGCATACTTGACCTGCATTTCATGCTACATGGATTGATTAGCTTTTATTATCGGTGCCGAAATGACGGCCCTGACTTTTTGACGCTTTGGGAGCAGCGCTGCCGAGACATGATCAAGATTTCAACGCAAGCGGCACAGGCGATGCGAGACAAGTTTCCGAAGGCAGAGCTGCCATTACATTCGGGCTATGGTAGACTGTGCTGGCTTTTGGATAAACGTGGTGATCCAGAAGCGACCAAACTTCGCAATGAGGGTGCAAGTCAGGGCTGGATCGTTTCGATCTAATAATTCATGACTATGAAGATGATCACGATATTCATCACGCTACTGATGCTGGGAATCAGCGCAAAGGCGCGAATCGGCGAAACACCGGCGCAATGCGTCGCTCGTTACGGCGAGCCGCTTAGTGTCGATAAGGAGACGATGACGCTGGGCTTTCAGAAGCAAGACATCTTCATCATGTGCGTATTTCACGAAGGGAAATGCGTGGAGGTGGCATTCAAAAAGACGGAGGCCGATTTTTCAAAAGCCGAAGTGGAAACGCTGCTTAACGCCAATGGCTCTGAGTGGACGAGCATCCCCGCAGGCGTTGGAGAAACGCATTGGAACAATGTCACCAGCGTGGCCACGCACAAAGAGCTGGAGAGCATGGTCATCATTATGACTCACGCGGCGAAAAAGCACCGTGACGAGGCGAAGATTGCTGCTGAGAAGAAGAAGCTAGAGGGGTTTTAACCATGAAGACGGTAACGGCACTCATCGCGCTGCTGATGCTAGGCAGTAGTGCGCAGGCGGAACTGCTCATTCCCGGACTGCCGCCTGTGAAGCTGTGCCGCACGCTCGAAAAGGTGGGATTCAGAACTGAGAAGAGTGGTGGCATCGAGCAGGTGCAATATGTAACCAGGCAAGAGGAAAGCGGTGTAACCTTTGTGGCAACGACTTACAGCCCGGCGAGCGATCCAGAAAGTGTAAAAGTGATCACGGCGATGGTACAGAATTTGGAATATGAAGAGTCTGGCACGGATGCTCTAAGTCGCTCATTTCTTGGCGTTGTCGCCACGGTGCCGTATGAGAGCAGCAAACCCGAAGAGGCACGCGCGTGGGTGATGGCGAACGTGGGAAAGAAAGCAGAAAAGATATTTGGCGTGGTGAAGTTTCAACTCTTTGCCAACGGCAGAACGCGCATCCTGCGCATAAGCATGGACGCGATGGATCATCCTAGCGACGGCCCGGTGATCCGAGATCCCAACGTCAAGCTGCCAGCGGCGGGTGCGTTGTTTGCGGACGTGGTAAAGGAATATGGCAAGCCTAGCACTCAGGATGCGGACACCGGCTGGGCCATCTGGCCATCCTTCAAGGTGAAGTTTGCTGCCGGTAAAGCAGCGGAGGTGGCGAAATGAAGCCAGGACCTGAGCGCCGGCGCTTGGCCAGAAAATAGAGAAAGCGCCCCGGGCGGAGCCGGGACGCTTTCAAACCCGCCTGTGCCGTCCGAATACAAAGGGCTCACGTATCCCATGAGACCAGGTGGGAACCCGCGTGATGAAGCTCTGTCTTCCAGTAAAGGCATGACATGTCACTTCAGCGCGTAGCCCCCGCAGCTAATGAATCGGGCCGGGCCACAAAGCTCGAAAACGAACACCGCAGGAAGTTGATAAGCCGCACGAAGCGGCGGAAATTTCAAAGAGCAGGATGGATGCTAGGGCTTGAACTGACTCCGATCAACCTCCGGCTCTGCGGGAGTTAACATAACACACCGATTTACCGTTCTACCTCGCGAATTCGCATTCCAGTGACGTTCTCTCGCCACGCCATCATGAAACCAACGCTTTTATTCGTCCTTGCTGCTTCGCTCGCCTCCGCCCAGGACAAGGCGCTACTCGATCTTGCGTTGGAGCTGCCGGTCATCAACACCGCGCCCGGCCCCGAATACGCCGACGCCGTGCGCCCTGGAAATATGATCATCGGTATCGACCGCACACCGAAAGGCCGCCTGTGGGCCGCGTGGGTGGGCAATGGTGATTCACCGAATGGCTTCTTCATGCTGGCCACGAGCGATGACGATGGCAAATCGTGGTCGAAGCCGCGTGTGGTGATTGATCCGCAGGATGGGACCTGTGAGTCGAATGGGACCCATACGACCTATACGAGGCGTGCATTGGTCGGGAACCTCTGGACCGATCCGCTGGGCCGCTTGTGGTGCTTCTTTGATCAAAGCTTCGGCTACTTCGACGGCCGCAATGGCGACTGGTATATCCGCTGCGATGACCCAGATGCCGCCGAACCGGTTTGGACAAAACCCGTGCGCTTTGCCGATGGCTGCACGCTAAACAAACCCACCGTGCTCAAGAATGGTGACTGGCTACTGCCGGTGGCGCTGTGGACGCGTGACCGCATGGGCGGCCCCGGCGTGGACAAAGAGGCGCACCAAGACCTCGACGCCATCCGCATGGCGAATGTCTTCGCCAGCACCGATCAGGGCAAAACGTGGAAACGCCGCAGCGGCGTGGCGTTTCCTGAGACAGACTTCGATGAGCACATGATCATCGAAAAGCACGATCACAGCCTCTGGATGCTCGCCCGAACGAAAAAGGGCATCAGCGAGAGTTTTTCCAACGACGCAGGCCAGACGTGGAGCACACCGCAGCCCAGCAGCATCCAGAATTGCAGCGCACGCTTCTTCATTCGTCGTCTCGCCAGCGGGAAACTCCTCCTCGTCAAAAACGGCCCCATCGACGTGCGCCTGCCGCGTCGCAGCAGCATGACGGCCTTCCTCTCCGACGATGATGGCCGCACTTGGAGCAAAGGCTTGCTCATCGATGATCGCAGCGAGGTCTCGTATCCCGATGGCTTCCAGGCACCGAATGGCGACATCCACATCCTCTATGATTGGAATCGTCACACCGACGCCGAGATCCTGCACGTGAAGTTCACCGAAGCCGACTTTGCTGCTCAAACCAAACTCAAGAGCAGTCTCGTCAACAAAGCCCTCGCGCCTCATTTGCCGAAAGCGATCGTGCCCGACCCAAAGTGGACCGCGCAAGCCGTCGAAGACGCCAAGCAGGACCGCCAAAGCATCCCCTATGACGGCATCACGCCCAACAAAATGGTGTGCGACACCACGCTGCGGCAGATGCCCGATGGCTCTTGGATCATCTCCATGCTCGCCGGCGATGACTTTGAGCCCTCGCCAAAAAACTATATCGGCATCACCCATAGCACCGATGAAGGCAAAACGTGGTCGCCACTGGAGACGGTGGACACCACCTTTCCGCATAGCGGCATCACCAGTGGTCAAGGCGCGACGGAGATCATGACTTTGGGCCAGCGCACCACCATGTTCTTCAGCACGCACTCGCAGACATGGGGCCGCGATTGGCAGTCGTGGATGATGCATAGCGACGACAACTCCAAGACCTGGAGCAAACCGGAGCCCATGCCCGGCCGCCTTGCGAAGTTCACTTTCATCCGCGGCCATATCATCACCAAAGACGGTCGCATCATGATTCCGTTCCAGCATTACGAAGGCCCGCCCGCAGGCACCCCGCCGCCCGAGGCCGAGGAGAAGCCCTGGCACAAAGCGCTCTCTCATTACGTCAGCAATCCGCGCAATGGCGTGCTCATCAGCAACGACGGCGGTAAAACCTACACTGAGCACGGCGACATCCGCCTCACGCCCGATGATCGCTACCACGGCTGGGCCGAAAACAGCATCGTCGAACTCAGCGACGGCCGCATTCTCATGGTGCTGCGTGGCGACCGCCTCGGCGGCATGCTTTACAAGGCGGAGAGCAAAGACGGCGGCAAAACCTGGCCCGACTACGCCAGCATCACGCCCATCCCGAATCCTGGCAGCAAAGCCATGCTCTACAGCCTCGGCGGCGACAACGTGGCGCTCCTTCATAATCCCAACAGCAAACACCGCAGCCCCATGGCGCTCTGGATCAGCTTCGATGGCGGCAAATCCTGGCCCTACCAGCGCGTGCTTCAGCAAGAATCCGTCGATGGCCCCAAAGGCCGCATGAATTACCCCGATGGCTTCGTCAGCGCCGACAAACAATGGCTGCACTTCGCCTTTGATGACAATCGCCACCGCTGCGTGAATTACTCAGCGAAGCTACCGCCGTTGAGGTAATCACCGCATCACCGGCGGCTGGCCCGTCGCTTGCAGCACGGAGTGCCAGAGTTCCTGAGTAGGATCGACCTTGCGACGGCCATGAATGACCATCTCGAGCGGAAGATGCACAAAGGAACCATGCCAGCGTCCCACGAGCATCCCTGTCTTACCAGCGATAGCTGCATGCACAGCGGATTGAGCCAGGCGTGAGCAATAGACGTTGTCTGCCGCATTCGCGGGCACGCTGCGCACGATGTAGCTCGGGTCGATGTATTTGAGATTCACCTCAGTGCGACGTCCTTTGAAGAACGCGTTGATGCGATCCTTCAAGAAGTGACCGATGTCACCATAGCGTTGATTGCCACTCGCGTCGGTAGCATCGCTGGTTTGCATAAGATGCTGTCCCGCGCCTTCGGCCACCACGATCACTGAGCTACCACGCTTATTAAGCCGGTAGCGTAGGCTCTCCAACAGCCCACCTTCCCCTTCCAATTCGAACGGCACTTCAGGAATGAGCACAAAATCCACATTGCTGCCCGCCAGCGCGGCATAGCACGCGATGAAGCCGGAATCGCGGCCCATGAGCTTCACCAAGCCCACACCGTTCACTGCACCCGTCGCTTCGGTGTAAGCGCACTTCACGGCCTGCACGGCGGCAGCGAAAGCGGTCTCAAAGCCGAAGCTCTTGTCGAGAAAGCGAATGTCATTGTCTATGGTCTTCGGAATGCCGACCACGGCCTTCTTTAAGCCGCGCTTCTCGATTTCCTTCACGATCTCCGCTGCGCCTCGCAGCGTGCCATCACCGCCGATGACGAAGAGAATATCGACGTTCATTTCCTCCAGTGTATCGACCATGTCGCCAATGTCTTGCTGACCACGGGAACTGCCGAGCATCGTACCGCCGAAGTTATGCGCCTGCTCCACCGAACTGGGCCGCAGCACCACCGGCGTGTGACCATAGCGCTGCACCAGACCCTCATAGCCATAGCGGAAGCCGTAGATGCGATTGATGCCGTATTGCAGCGAGCATTGATTCACGATGCCTCGGATGATGTCGTTTAAGCCCGGTGACAGACCACCACAGGTCACGATGCCAACCGTCGTCTTCGCCGGATCAAAGTAGATCATCTCCCGCGCACCAGCTTCTTCAAAGCTCGGCGTCGAGACATCACGTCCATCTTCGAGCAAATGACTGTGATAAAGAATGCGGTCACGTGCCTCAGTCTTGAACGGGGCCTCCACCCCGCCGATGGGGTGTAAAGGCGAGTGAAACAGACATGGGCCGAGTGTCGGTATGGCGGTATCGAGCGGAGCTGGAGTCATGGTCGGTCAGGCTGACCTATCAATAGAGCAAGAGGGATGCCATTCATCACCTTCAAAGCAATGACCTGACACAAACAACGTTTGTCAGCGTTTATGGCCGCTCATTCACCATGAAGTCACTTCTCATCATCCTTTCGTCATTCCTCATTTTGCACTCATCCTTTTCGGTGCAGCCGAACATCGTCATCATCTTCATCGACGACCTCGGCTACGGCGACATCGGTCCGTTTGGAGCCACGAAGCAAAAAACGCCGAACCTCGATAAGATGGCGCGTGAGGGCATGAAGCTTACCTCGTTTTACGCTGCCCCCGTTTGCAGCGTTTCTCGGGCGCAGATGATGACCGGCTGCTATGGCGTGCGTGTGTCTGTGCCCGGCGTTTACTCGCCAGGAAACAAAAACGGCCTCAACCCCGCCGAAACAACCATTGCCGAGCATTTGAAACAGCAGGGCTACGCCACGCAGTGCATCGGCAAGTGGCACCTCGGTGATCAGCCGGAGTTTTTGCCGACTAAGCAAGGTTTCGATCACTACTTTGGCATTCCTTACTCCAATGACATGGAGAAGGTATCGAAGGAAACCGGCGCGAAAGTCGTGCCGCTCATGCGCGATGACAAAGTGGCCGAACTCCTCACTGACGAGGCCCAGAGCCGCATCGTCGAGCGCTACACCGATGAAGCACTCGGTTTCATCCGCACGAACCAAGAAAAGCCCTTCTTCCTCTACTTCCCACACACCGCCGTGCACACGCCCATTCACCCTGGAGCGGCCTTCGCAGGAAAATCCGCCAACGGCCGCTTCGGCGACTGGGTGGAGGAGGTGGACTGGAGCGTTGGTCGTGTGCTCGACACATTGCGCGAATTGAAGCTCGATAAAAACACCCTCGTCGTCTTCACCAGCGACAATGGGCCCTGGCTCATCAAAGGCGCAGACGGCGGCAGCGCGTTACCGCTTCGCGGTGGCAAAGGCAGCACTTGGGAAGGCGGCGTACGCGTTCCTGCTCTCGCTTTGTGGCCTGGCAAAATCGCCCCCGGCAGCGTGTGCGATGCCGTCGCTGGCACCATCGACATGCTTCCCACCTGCGTCTCGATTGCTGGCGGCAAAGTCCCCGCTGAGCCAGTCATTGATGGCCGCGACATTTCGCCGCTGCTCTTTGGCAAAACCAAAGAGTCACAGCGTGACGCCCACTACTACTTCGCCAGTTACAATCTCCAAGCCGTGCGCCAAGGCCCATGGAAACTCGCCATCGCCACTCAAAACGAAACCATGGGCAAAGAAGCCGCCGCTGACGCGAAAGTGAATCCGCGCCTCTACAACCTCGACACCGAAATCAGCGAACAAACCAACCTCGCTGCCCAACATCCCGACATCGTCGCCAAGCTCCAAGCCCTCGCCACCCAGATGGAATCTGAGATCGGTGGCAAAGAACCAAAAGCACGCCGCCCTGCCGGAGAAGCCGCCAATCCGCAGACGCTTTATCCCACCAGCGACGCACCACGCGGCAAGAAAAAGGACTCGCCGAAAAAAGCCAAAAAATAGCCCGTGTCATCACCGTGCCGATGATTCATTCTTTCCAACCATGAACTTCCGCATCCTCGCCACCCTCCTGCTGCTCACCTCCTGCGGCCGCAGCGCCGATCCCGCTGCTCGTGATAAAGAACTCACCTATCTCCGCAGCGTGATGCCGGACGATATACTCGAATTCGCCCACATCGAAGTGCCCGCCGTCGAAAACGTCGCCATCATGGGCGAAGGCGCGACTCAGCACCTCGGCCTGCATGTGTTTCCCGGCCAGAAGAAACTCAATGGCGGCATCCGTGCCGAGGTCAGCGTCGATTACCCGTGCAAGCAGGGCGAGACCGTGCGCTACGCGTGGCGCTTCATGGTGCCGAAGGGTTTCGTGTCCGATGCGCCGAAGAATCGCTGGTGGATCATCGGTCAGTGGCATGATCAGCCGGATCGCGCTCGTGGCGAAAGCTGGGACGGCTTTGCCTCCAAGAGTCCGCCCGTGCTCCTCGGTCTCGGTGAATTGCAGGGCAAGCTCGGCATCGGCATCGCCTACGGCCCCGATCAATCGCAGAAACACGGGCCCATCTTCATCGAGCCCGGCAAGTGGCACAGCATCGCCGTCGAGATCCACTGGTCCCAAAAAGCCGACGGCAAAGCCACCTTCTTCCTCGACGACATGACCCAGCCCGTCGCCACCGCCACCGGCCCCAACATGCACAACGACTTCCAGCACTTCCTCAAGCTCGGCATGTACCGCCATCCCGAAATCGAGACGGATAACTGGATCTATGTGGATGATTTGAAGATCACGAAGTCGTGAGGCGGTACTCGTGTTGGCGGTCCGATGCAAATGCGTTAACGGCAATGCTGCGGAGATTGCGCAGACAACGTAACACTGGCGATTGCATCTGCATTTTTGGATGCCAGAAGTGGGATGAGTATCAATCTCGAACACCACTATGGAAACACTCGACATCAAGAAGCTGCCTCCAAACGAATTGGTGGCCTATTATGGAGCCATCTTCGCTGCTGCCGCCATTGATGGGCGGGTCGAATCAACGGAACTCCTGACAATCTACGAGACGCTCGAAATCGATCACTTATCGCCAGAACTCCAAGCTACTGTCCGGGATTTCGCGCTTCATCCACCTGCATTGGATCACCAGCTCAGCGTGCTTTCGACTTGCTCAACCGAGCTTCGCTTTTCGGTGATGCTGTCGATCATTGAGGTGATCTATTCCGTCGAGGAGGTCACCGACTCCGAAAAAGCGCTTCTCAAAAAGGCGTGCGTCAGCCTTCGGGTCAACGAAGACCAACTTAAAGCGATGATTCGTTTTGTTGAGGAAGCAGCAC
>Ga0114970_10000423_pt1 | contig 31546 bp, 26 predicted proteins | sample M_140205_XF_Meta_FD_87030 | JGI IMG/M metagenome (GOLD analysis project Ga0114970, IMG submission 87030) | Freshwater microbial communities from Lake Montjoie, Canada to study carbon cycling - M_140205_XF_MetaG | ecosystem: Environmental > Aquatic > Freshwater > Lake | place: Lake Montjoie...
GGCCGCACGCTCTACGTCCTCGACGAGCCCACCACTGGCCTGCACAGCGCCGACATCCAGACGCTCCTCGGCGTCCTGCTGCGCCTGCGCGATGCCGGCAACACCCTCATCGTCATCGAGCACCACCTCGACGTCATCCGCTGCGCCGACTGGATCATCGACCTCGGCCCCGGTGGCGGCACCGAAGGCGGCCACATCCTCGCCACAGGTACGCCGAAGGAGATTGCTGCAAACGAAAGCAGCGTGACGGGCAGATTTCTACGAGTGAAGGATTGAAGAGCATTGCTCCTCGACGCCGCGTGAAATGGCGATAGGGAGAGGCACTCCATGTCCCCTTCCCATCTCCAGTTTCAGCTCGAAGCGCAAGCCACCGGCTCCAAGGCCCGTGCGGCGACGTTTCAGACGCTGCATGGCGTGGTGCAGACGCCGTTGTTCATGCCGGTGGGCACGCAGGCGACGGTGAAGGCGCAGACGCCGGAGTCGTTGCATGCCTCGGGCTCGCAGATCCTGTTGGCGAACACGTATCATCTGCTGCTGCGGCCGGGACCGGAGGTGTTTCAGAAGCTGGGCGGCATTCATCGCTTCATGGACTGGCCGGGCTCGGTGCTCACGGACTCGGGTGGCTACCAGATCTTCTCACTGCCGCATTCGCGGTCGATGACGGAGGAAGGGGCCGTGTTTCAAAGCTATGTGGATGGCCAGCGCATCCTGCTGAGCCCTGAATTGAGCATCCAGACGCAGCGTGCCATCGGCAGCGACATCATGATGGTGCTGGATCAATGCATCCCATCCACCGCCGATGAGAAAGCCGCACGCGCAGCGCTGCACGTCACACAACGCTGGGCCGTGCGCAGTCTCGCGGCACGTGAGGACTCGCCGCAGTCGATGTTTGGTATCGTGCAGGGCGCGCTGTATCCGCATCTGCGACGCGAGAGCGCGGAGGGACTGATGCAGATCGACTTCGACGGCTTTGCCATCGGCGGACTTGCCGTGGGCGAAGAAAAGAACGAGCGCGAGGACGTGTGCGAGCTCACTGCCGCGCTGCTGCCGCAGGATCGCCCGCGCTACCTCATGGGCGTGGGCACGCCGCTGGATGTGCTGGAGGCGGTGCATCGCGGCGTGGACATGTTTGACTGCATCATTCCCACGCAGGTGGCCAAGCGCGGCTCCTGCTTCACCTCACGCGGCATCGTTGAGCTGCGGCGTTCGGTTTATAAATTCAGCGAGGAGCGGCTCGATCCCGCCTGCACCTGTCCGGTGTGCGCCAAATACTCACGTGCGTATCTGCATCACCTCAACAAGACGCAGGAACCACTCGGCTGGCAGCTTATGGGCCAGCACAACATCCACTTCTACCACCAGCTCATGCGCGAGATCCGCCAGAGCATCCTGGAAGATCGCTTCCTGCCGCTCTACCGCGAGAGGCGTGAGATTTTGCAGGTCGAAGATGTCGATCATCCCGTGAAGGGACCCAAAGCAGGCACCGCCAAGCCGCAACGTCTCGGCAACTACGAACTGCAGCTCGATCCCATCGCGATTCATCACCGCAACGGCCAGATCATCCCCACGCAGACGGATGCCAAGTGGCCTGAGCAAATCCAGCTCGCCCAACGCCTCCGCCTTCCTTCTGGAGTCGCTGCGGCAGACGACACGCCAATCATCATCTGGGATCTCGACCTCGGTGCCGCAGCACCGGCGCTCTCTCTCATCCTTGCTTATGAAGAGGAGGCGCAGAAAGGCCCCGTGCGCCCGCTGCACCTCGTCAGTTTCACCACTGATCTCTCGCCCCTCCGCCTCGCCCTTAGCCACAAACGCCACTTCCCGTATTTGCGGCATGGAGCAGCGGATACACTCGTGCTGCGCGACGTGTGGGAATCCCGCTACTGCCCCGGCTTGAAGTGGACGTTGATCCATGGATGCAGCGAGGAAATGCGATCGCAGGCTTCGGGACCGGCGGAGGCGGTGTTAGGCGAACGGTAGTTTCGCTCATTGGCTAGCATTCGCTGCATTTTTGTTCCTTGTGCAAAGACATGCCCCGTCCAAGCGTGGTGGGATGCTCATCGCCTATTACCTGCACGACCTCAGCCCACACTTGATCAAAATCACGGACAAGATCGCCGTGCATTGGTATGGGTTGTCCTATGTTCTGGGTTTCTACCTGACCTACGTTGTTATGCGCTTTCTGGCGAAGCGGGGCCTCTCAGAGATCAAGGAAGAGGCGGTGGCAGATTTCATCACGATGGTATCGTTGTTCGGTCTGGTTCTGGGTGGTCGACTCGGCTACCTGCTGCTGTACAACTTCGATGAGTTCATCCATGCGCCGTGGATTTTCTTCCTGCTGAATCAAGGCGGCATGGCAAGCCATGGCGGCATCGCAGGCACCACGCTGTTTTGCGGCTGGTATGCGTGGAAACACAAGATTTCATGGGCTGGCATCGGGGATTCAATCGTCTGCGGCGCACCGCTGGGTGTGTTCCTCGGGCGCATCGCCAACTTCATCAATGGCGAACTGTTTGGCCGCGTAACGAATGTTCCATGGGCGGTGAAATTTCCCACCGAACTGCTGCATGAGGACTTTTACAAGCAAGGCGGCCAGCCAGGGCTGATTCCTGAAGGCTTGCAGCACAGCCCTGATATCATCGCTTATTTTGAGAAGTATCGCGGCGGTCGTGCCGAGCTTGAAGCCGTGCTGCATCCACGCCATCCCTCGCAGCTTTATGAGGCGCTCGGCGAAGGCCTGCTACTTAGCGCCGTTCTCATTTTCATCCGTCTCAAGTTCCCCCGACTGCGCCAAGGCATTGTGACTGGACTGTTTTTCATCCTTTATGCCGGCGTCCGCATTGCACTGGAATTTGTGCGGCAGCCGGACAGCGGCTCGACGATGATCTTGGGCCTAACGAAGGGACAGTTCTTCTCGACCTTCATGTTCATCGTCGGCGGACTGTTCATCGGTTACGGCCTGAAATGGGGCAAGCGCCCACCAGGACTGGCACAGGCCTGAGTCACTTCAAATCGAGACCAAGATCGAGATTGAAACTGCCATCCGCCGCAGGTGCGCTGGCGTTGAGATCCAGGGAAATGCCGCTGACCATCTGACCATCGGATCCTTCTCTTCCGATCATGATGCTGGCTTTTTGTTCGGCACGCGTGACTACGGTAGGCATGGAAAGCATATCAGCGCCCTTGGATTCATTGAGATGGGCAAGAGCGGCCTCCACTTCGGCAGGCTTCATCGCGCCTGACTGCTCGACATCAAACGGGGCAGGAAACAAGTCGCGCACGGCTTTGTCGGCAGCCACGGCATCGCTGACTTTCAGCAAGCGAGCAGCCAGTTTGACCGTGCCGTCTGGCAGGTTCTCAGGCGTGATTATTGCGAGGCCATTCGTATCCTTGCTTATCTGCCAGAAGCCGATGATGGCGGATTCACCCGGCTTCAAATGCACACGGCGCTTGGTCTTGAAAGGCAGCGGTTTCTGGCCCTCTGGCGCTGCCGAGAGGATTTCATGGTAAAGATCATCCAAGTCATCTGACTGCGCCAAGGCTGATGGCTTGGGAGACGCAGAAGATGAATTCGAACTGGGTGGCGCGAATTTGGGACTGACCGTCTTCTGTTGCGAGCGTGAAAACCAGAACAGAGCAGCCAGTAGCAAAAGAGTGCAGACAATGGGCGAACGACGTGGCAACAGGCGCATGAAAGCCAGATTGGAGGTCTTTTGAGGCCTTACAACCCGTGCTTTTTCGCGATAAAGCACACAAAAGGCGAACCCGGAGGCGTTAGGCTGGTCGAACACTTGCCCCCGCATGCAACCCTCCTTCGACTGGAAACGAACCTTTGAACAGCTCGCCCCGCAGCTTGTGCTGTATGCGCGTCAGCTTGTGGATTCGAAGTCCGATGCCGAAGACGTGGTGCAAATGGCTTTCGTGCGCTGGTGGCGGCGCTTTCCTGAAGGCGATAACAATCACATTCCCCTGATCTATGCCGCCGTGCGCACCATCGCCCTGGATCAGCGCCGCTCTGACCTCCGCCGGGTGAACCGCGAGGCCAGGTCAGACCTCGTGGTGGCAGGTGAAAACGCGCCCACCTTTGATCCGCTCCCCGAACAGAAAGAGACCGCCGCCATCGTCGAAAAGGCGCTGCAAGCCCTGCCCGAAGATCAGCGCGAAGTCATCACGCTCAAGCTTTGGGGCGACCTGACCTTCAATGAAATCGCCGCGCTGACTGGCAGTTCGATCAACACCATCGCCGGACGTTATCGCTACGCCATTCAGGCGCTGCACCGAAAGCTCGGACACCTGCGAGCCGATCTCCTCGGCGAATCCACCTCTCCCGCCATCAACATCCTGCCATTTGCACCCACCACCGAGGCCCTATCATGAACAACAACCTGAATGAACAAGAACTCGAAAACCTGCTGCGCGGCCTTGCCCCGGCAGCGGCATCCCCTGCCCTGGCGCAACGCGTCGATGATGAGCTGAAGCTCGACATGAGCTGGCTGAGCACCAGCCGCCGCAAACCCCGGCCCCTGCCGCGCTGGCTCATGTCAGCAGGCTGGGCCGCCATGGGCGCCGCCGCCGCGATTGCGGTGATGAGCTATCTTCCGCAGCCGCATGGCCAAGGTGGCGCAGCCACTCTGGCCACCACGTCCGCCCCCACCATTCGTGAATGGGATGACTCGAATGACAGCGCCATCCTCCACGGTCGCATGGCCGAGAAGCGCGCCCTCATCATCTCCCGTGAGCTCCAAACGTGGGTTGATCCCCGCTACGCGCAGGTAACCGTGGAAATCCCCAGCCAGAACAGACTCTTGCAGCCCGTCTCATATATGCAGCCCGTCTCCCATAGGTAAGCAAGGCCCCGACCAGCCCTGCCACCCCCAAACCATGAAACTTCCACACACGCTCCTCATCGCCTGCCTCGGTGCCGCAACCTTGTGTGCCCAGCAGGTGGACCCCAAAACCGAGGTCAAGCCGGCTGAAAAATCCGCCTCTGCCTCCGGTGAAGCCAGCGCATCTGCCACTGTCACCACCAACTCCAATGGCAACGTGAAAACGGAGACGCGGACCGCGGATTCACGGTCGAATCGCCGCCCGCAGCAGCCGAATCAACCGCCTCCCGGTGCGCAGCAGAAACCCGTAGCCTACATCGGCGTGCTCACCCGCGAGGTGCCGCCGGAACTGCGCTCACAGTTCTCCCTGCCGGAAGGCTTTGGCCTGCTGGTGGAGGAAGTGATGCCCGACTCTCCTGCCCAGCATGCCGGATTAAAGGTCTACGACCTGCTGGTGAAGTTCGAAGATCAGCAGCTTGTGAGCATGGAGCAACTCATGCTCTTGGTGCGTGTCAAAAAGAAAGGCGATGTCGTCAACCTGACCGTCATCAGCGGCGGCAAAGAGTCCCAGGTGCCCGTGACGTTCGGTGAAAAACAGATGCCGGTGATGCAACCACACCAGCAGCACGGCTTCTCCGGCTGGCCGCAGAACGGAGCGCCGATGTTCAATGGCGGCGATTTCCGCGGCTCCCCAAAGCAAGGCAATGAGATGGCGGAGCAGATGCAACGTTTCCAACAAGAGATGCGCGAGTATCAGCAGCGCATCCAGGACTGGTCGAAAGCCGGTGGCACCACACCCATGCCGCAGATGCCGATGTGGAAACCACAAGACACCAATCCACGACGGGAACCTTCGCGCCAGTCACCACAGTCTCCTCATGATGGCAATGTGCAGCGCTACAACTTCAGCGAATCCCATGCGGCGATGAACATGAACCGGCGTGATGATGCGGGCGAATACTCCATCAAGCGCGAGGACGACAAAACCATCTTCACGGTCCGTCCCAAGGACGGCAAGGAGCAAAGCTGGCCGGTGAACAACGAAGAGGAACGCAAAGCCGTGCCAGAAGAATTCCGCGACAAACTGCGTATGATGGACGGCGTTGGTAATGGCATCCACATCGAATTGCGCCCCGGCCCCGGTGGCGAAGGCCCACGCGGAGGCGACAACAAGCCAGCCCCACCTCGTTCTCAAGGCCGCACCACTTCTACCTAGCCAGAGATTGATTCACAACAATGCGGCGATGTCTCTCTCTGAGCCATCGCCGCTTTCGTTTTAGGGATTTGCTTCCCGTCCTGTAAAACCACCAGCAGCACAATACTCGCGCTCCTTGGTTGCCATGGCCGTTGCTCCGGTCTATCTCGGTAAGTGGAAGATACCGACTACAAAGTTAAACTGGAGATTTTTGAAGGCCCGCTGGACCTGTTGCTCTACCTCATCAAAAAAGAGGAGATCGACATTTATAGCGTGTCCTTGGAGCGCATCACGCGGCAGTACCTCGATTATATTGATACGTTCAAGGCGCTGAACATCGAACTCGCGAGCGAATTCATCGTGATGGCGGCCAATTTGATGTACATCAAGAGCCGCGAACTGCTGCCGAAGGATGTGCAGCCACCGGAAGAGGACGCGGAGGAAAATGACCCGCGCTGGGAATTGATCCGTCAGCTTGTCGAGTACAAGAAATTCAAGGAAGCTGCCCAGTTCCTCGGCGTGCAGGAGGTGAAGGGCGATGAATTGTTCGTCACAACCCCAGAACTGCCGGATCTGGACGCCCCGGTGGAAACACTGGGCCAGGTGGGCATCTTCGACCTGATTCGTGCCTTCCAACGCATCCTCAAGCGCTTCGAGAACGCCAGCGACTTCCGCGAGATCGTTAATGACCGCTACACGGTGGCCGATAAGATCGAGTACCTGCTCAACATCATGCCCGTAGGCGGCAAAATGAAGTTTGAGGAACTGTTCACCGATGCCGCCAGCCGTGGCGAAGTCATTGTGACCTTCCTGGCGATGCTGGAGCTGATCAAACTCAACCACCTGCAAGTGGAGCAGGAGCAGTTGCTGGGCGAGATAGTCGTGGTGCGTCCGGCTGCGTAGAGCAATCGTCTCGATTGCCAGAGGCAAGCGGGACACTTGCGCTACTTCCCCTTTGCCACCACCGGAGCAGGAGGGGGAGCAACACGCGTGAACTGCGTGCTTTTGCCGAGCATCCAATAAAGACCGCCGATGCACCCGATCAGGGCAAACGCCGCCATCACGGTCCAGAGGCCCGGGAGAAGCGGTTTGCGGAAGCGGCGGCGTCTTGCCATCAGTAAATGTGACACGGCTTGCCGCACTGTGCCAGTGCGGCTATGATCGAAGATGCTTCCCTGGCTCAACAATGACCACTTTCCCCTCTATCTGGCCCCCATGGCCGGGGTGACGGACGTGATCTTCCGCCGTTTGTGCAAAGAACAGGGCGCCGATGTGATGGTGACGGAGTTCGTCAGTGCAGAGGGCATCCTCCAGCGTGACGACCGCACGCGGCATTATACGGACTTTGATGAAGAGCAGCGTCCTTTGGGCGTGCAGCTTTTCGGCTCCGATGGCGTGCGCATGGGCGAAGCTGCACGTAAAATCATCGACTGGAAGCAGCCGGACTTCATTGACATCAACTTTGGTTGCCCGGTGAACAAAGTCGTCGCCAAAAACGGTGGCTCGTCATTGCTCAAAGACTGCCCACTGCTAGCCAGCGTCGCACGTGAGGTGGCGAAAGCGGTGCCGATTCCTGTCACGGCCAAGATGCGGATCGGCTGGGACGCGGATCATGTGAATGCCGTCGAAGTTGCCCGCATTCTCGAAGACTGCGGCATGCAGGCCATCGCCGTGCATGGCCGAACACGAGCGCAAGGTTATACCGGTCTCGCCGACTGGGATGTCATCGGCCAGGTGGCCGACGCGGTGAAGATTCCCGTCATCGGTAATGGCGACATCGCCAGCGGCCTTGATGTGGAAGTGCGCCGGGCTCAAACGAACGTGAAAGGCATCATGATCGGTCGTGCGGCGATGGCAAACCCGTGGGTTTTTAAAGAAGCGAAGCATTACCTCGCCACCGGCACGCATGCACCGCACGCCAGCGTCGAAGAACGCTTCAACTTCATGCGGCGACACTGCAAAATGGCCATCGAACGAAATGTGCGCATGGAAGAGATGCAAACGATGCGCTCAATGCGCAATCGGCTTATGAACTACACAAAGTCGATCCCTGGCGGCAAATGGTTGCGCCAGCACTTTTCTCAGATCGGTAGCTTGATGCAGTTGGAGGACATCTTTGCCTCGTATCTCGTCCATCAGGCCACGCACAGCCACGACCACTCTTCCCAAGACTCCCCTTCCCTCGCATGACGTTTTCCAATCCTTGGTTTATTGCCGCTTTCATAGGCCTTCTCGGTCTATTTCATCTCGAAATCATCGCCACGTTTCTGAACCTCGCGCAGTTCCGCCATGCGCTGCCGCAGCGTCTGAAGGACATCTTTTCGGACGAAACGGTGCAGAAGGCCGGTGAGTATGCGAGCCAATCGGCCAAGCTCGATTTGCTGCGCAGCACGGCTTCGCTGGCAGTGATGATCGCGTTCTGGTGGTGTGGTGGTTTCGGCTGGCTGGAGCACTGGAGCGCCGGCTGGGGCCGGACTGCGATCCAAACTGGCGTCGGCGTGATCGGACTACTCATGCTCGTGCAAAACGTTCTATCCCTGCCCTTCGATGCCTGGGACACGTTCAAGATCGAGGCTGAATATGGTTTCAACCGCACCACGGTCGGCACCTTCATCAAAGATCGTCTCAAAGGACTGCTGCTCACGGCCTTACTCGGCGGACCGCTGCTGGCGCTGATCCTGTGGTTCTTCCAGACGCAGGAGCACGCGGTGCTTTACACCTGGCTCACGGTGGCAGGATTTAGCATCGTGATGGCTTGGGTTTCGCCACGACTGCTCATGCCGTTGTTTTTGAAGTTCCAACCACTTAAAGATGGTCCATTGCGCGAAGCGCTCCTAGGTCTAGCCGCACGTTTGAAGTTCCCAGTGGTGGATGTGTCGGTGGTGGATGGTTCACGTCGTTCCAGCAAGGCAAACGCGTTCCTCTCCGGCTTCGGCAAGAACAAGCGCATCGCGCTGTTCGACACGTTGATCGAAAAACACACAAAGGCGGAATTGGAGGCGATCCTCGCGCATGAGATCGGCCATCATAAATGCCGCCATGTGCCGCAGCAGCTTCTGCTTGGCCTATTGGAAAGTGGCTTGATGTTTTACCTGCTACATGCGGCGCTGAAATCGCCCGCCTTCTTCCATGCCTTTGGCGTCACGAGCATGCCTTTGGGCCTTGGATTGGTGCTGTTCAGCATCGTCTATTCCCCTGCCAGTCTGCTGCTCGGCCTGCTAAGCAGTGCTTTTAGCCGAAGACACGAGTTTCAGGCCGATGCCTTTGCCAAAGCAGCCTGCGGAGCCGAACCGCTCATGCTCGGGCTCAAGAAACTGTCCGTCGATCACCTCTCGCATCCGAACCCGCATGCGCTCACGGTGTGGTTACATTATTCCCACCCGCCTATCGGCCAGAGGCTGGCCGCGCTGGAGGGGTAAATTACCATCATCCATATAGTTTTTTCGCACGTTTGATAAATGTGTCGTTTCTCTGGCGTAGCCTCCTACAACACCCCCTATCTATGAAAAGCACTCTGCGAGCTTCTCTCCTCACACTCGCCATCACCTCCCTCGGCATTGCCGCTCTGGCAAATCCAGTGCCTGGGACACCTGCGGCTGCCGCTGCTCCTGTTGCACCGGTGACAACACCTGCGGCCGCACCCGTGGTTGCCGCTGGAGTGGATTTCATCCGTGATGTGCAGCCTATTTTCGAGAACAAATGTCTCGAATGCCACAACCCGAACAAGATCAAAGGCAAGCTGCTCATGGATACGGCTGCCGCCCTACTCAAAGGTGGAGAAGCGGGCCCTGCTCTCGTTGCTGGCCAGCCAGACAAAAGCGAGATCGTTAAACGCATCATCCTGCCAAAGGATCACGATGACATCATGCCGCCTAAAGGTGGGCCTCTTGCTGCGAATGAAATCGATGTGCTTAAACGCTGGATCGCTGAAGGTGCCAAGTGGCCGCAGGAACTGACGCTGCATTACAAAACACCGGAGCAGCGCAAAGCGCTCGCGGAGTTGCAGAAGAAATTGCCCACCATCAAGCGTCTCGAAATTCTGCCCGAGAATTACTCGCTCGAGACCAAGCGTGACAGCCATCGCGTCATCGTTCTTGCCACGTTCCAAGATGCCACCACCAAGGACGTGACTTCGGTCTGCGACCTCAAAATTGCCGATAGCAAGATCGCCGCGCTTGAGGGTCTTACTTTGAAGCCCGTCGCAGACGCTGGCGCGACCGAACTCGTTGCTTCGATTGGCGGTCAGACCGTGAAAGCCGCAGTGACCGTTAAAGACGGCACTAAAGACCGTGCCATTTCCTTCCGCCTTGACTGCATGCCGGTGTTTATGCGTGGTGGTTGCAATCAAGGTGGGTGCCATGGTGCTGCCCGCGGCAAGGATGGCTTCCGCACGTCTCTATTCGGCATGGATCCCGCTGGTGATTTCATCCGCATCACCCGTGAGATGCCCGGTCGCCGAATCAATCTCGCCATTCCAGAGGAAAGCTCCCTCATTGAGAAAGCCGTTGGAGCCGTGCCTCATTCGGGCAACCAGTGCTTTGAACCCGACTCCGCTTACAACAAAGTGTTGCTCGAATGGATTACCAGCGGTGCGCAGGATGACAGCCCGGAAGTCGCCAAAGTTACCGGCATCGAGATGTTCCCAAAACAAATCGTCATGGAAGGCAAAGGCGGCACTCAGCAGTTCACCGTCCGCGCAACCTACTCCGATGGCACTGACCGCGACGTGACCAATCTCGCTTTGTTCATGTCGAACAACGACCCAACAGCCACGATCGACAAGCAAGGTTTCGTTACATCTGGTGACCGTGGAGCCGCCTTCATGTTGGCACGTTTCAGTGTTTATTCTGTGACTTCCCAGGTTCTCGTTATTCCTGCCCAACTTCAGTATGAGCGGCCAAAACTTGCTGAGACGAATTACATCGACACCCTCGTCGATGAAAACCTACACAAGCTTCGCATCCTGCCTTCCGGTATCTGCACGGATGAAGAATTCGTCCGCCGTGCCTTCATCGACATCGCTGGTATCTATCCGCAGGTTTCCGAAATGCGCGCGTTCATTGCCGATGCCAATCCGAAGAAACGCGAAGCATTGATCGACACGTTGCTTGAGCGCAAAGAGTTCACCGAACTCTGGGTCATGAAGTGGGCCGAACTTTTGCAAATTCGCTCCTCTATCAACAACAACCAGCCGCCTTTCTACAAGAACGCCTTGCTCTACTACAACTGGCTTTCCGAACGCATCGGTAAAAACATTCCGATCAATGAAATCGTGGTGGAACTCCTCGCTGCCACTGGCGGCACCGTCTCCAGTCCGGCGGTTAATTTCTACCAAACCGAACTCGATCAACTCAAGCTCACTGAAAACGTAGCCCAAGTCTTCATGGGCATGCGCATTCAGTGCGCCCAGTGCCACAACCACCCCTTCGATCGCTGGACGATGGATGACTACTACGGCTTCAAGGCCTTCTTTGCCCAGATCGGACGCAAGCAGACCGACGATCCAGCCGAGGTCATCGTTTACAACAGCAAGGGTGGCGAATCGCGCCACTTCCTCACCCAGGCGGTGATGAAGCCTAAGTTCCTCGGTGGCGACACTCCGGAACTCAAACCCACCGATGACCGCCGTAAGGTGCTCGCCGACTGGATGGCTTCACCGCGCAATCCATTCTTCGCACGCAACATCGCCAACATCACTTGGGCACATTTCAACGGAGTCGGTGTCGTGGAACCTGTGGATGACGTGCGCGTCTCCAATCCACCTTCCAATCCCGAGTTGATCGCCACGCTGGCCCAGCACCTGACCGACTACAAATACGACATGCGCAAATTCGTTCGCGATATCTGCAATTCGCAGACCTACCAGCGCAGCACGAAAATCAATGAGACCAACGCTGGCGACAAACGCAACTTCTCTCACGCACAGGTCCGCCGCGTGCGTGCCGAAGTGCTGCTCGATGCCATCTCACAGATCACCGACACGCCAAACAAGTTCCAGGGCCTGCCGCTCGGTGCCCGAGCCGTGCAGATCGCCGATGGCGCCGTGACGAACTACTTCCTCACCACCTTTGGCCGCGCCAAACGTGAGTCCGTCTGCTCCTGCGAAGTGAAAATGGAACCCACGCTCTCCCAGGCCCTGCACTTGATGAATGGTGATGCCGTCAATGACCGCATCAAGCAGGGCCGCGTCGTCGCCAAGATGATTCAGGACAAAAAGAGCGACCGCGAGATCGTCGAAGACTTATTCCTCCGAGTCTTTGGCCGCATGCCCAATGACAAAGAATGGGCCTCCGTCCAACAAGCCATCGGCAGCGACACTGGTGCACGCCAGTCCGTGCATGAAGACTTGTTCTGGGCACTGCTGAACTCCAAGGAGTTCTACTTCAATCATTGATAACTCAAATCTCGAAGGCGGGTGTGTTGAGCCAGTCTCAACCACCCGCTTTTTTCGTTTCAGCGCGTGATTACTTAATCCCCGGCATCAGCTTCGTGATCCAGCGGGCCAGCAGCAGTAACACCAACCCGGAAATTCCAGCCGTGACAGCTACGTCCATGAATCGAGCGGGCATTTGTGCCGTGGCGTCGCCAGTAACATTACCTGCAAGAATGCCCGCAAGAATATCTCCCAACGAACTTCCCAAAAACCAAACACCCATCATCTGACCCGTGAGTCGTGGCGGAGAAAGCTTCGTCACGGCACTCAATCCAACTGGACTGATGAAAAGCTCTCCCAGCGTGTGCAGAACAACGACGGACAGTAGCCACGTCGGCCACACTGGGCCCGTGCTCAACGCATATCGTGCTGCGATTGCCGCGACCACAAAACCCAGCGCTAGCATGAGCAGTGACCACGAAACCTTGGTCGTCAGCGAAGGAGAACGCCCTCGCTTTGACAGCCACGCCCACAGAAAAGCGATCACAGGAGCCAGTGCGATGACACAAAGTGGATTGAGTGCCTGAATCCAGCTCGCCGGCATCTCCCACGAACCGAACTGCCGGACGGTGAATCGCTCTGCAAAGATGCTAAACGAAGACCCGACTTGTTCGAAACCCGCCCAGAACAACGCTGACGCCAGAAACAGCACGAGAATAACCACCAGCCGTTTCTTCTCGACCAAATCGAGCCCAGCAAACAAGAACGCCCAAAGGAAATACAGTAGCGCCACACCAGCGATAAACCACGCCGTGCTGTGGGCAAATTTAAGTGCGTCGATTTGAACGATTCCGCTCACCGCAAGCACGACCAGCACCACCACGACCGCCAGCGACACCCACAGCAGCATCCATTCACGCCGCACATTCTGGCCTGCATGGACCACACGCTCGCCAACGTGCGACACATGCTTGTTCGTGAGTTTGAACTGTACTAGACCGAGAAACATCCCCACCGCTGCCGCTGAAAAGCCCCAGCGCCAGCCGACTTCTTCACCCAGCCAGCCGCAGAGCACCTGCCCGAGAAAGGCACCAAGATTGATACCCATATAGAACAGCGTGAAGCCCGCATCCCGCCGCGCACCACCTTCGGGATAAAGTTGGCCCACCAACGCACTCATGTTCGATTTCAGCAGTCCCGAACCGAAAGCCACGAGAATCAATCCGACGAAAAACGCCTCTGTGCGGTGAATTCCGAGCACGACATGCCCAATGGCAATAACAACACCACCCCACCACACCGCACCTTTTGCTCCCAGCAATCGGTCCCCCACCCACCCGCCCGGCAGTGCCGTCATGTACACCAGCGCAGTGTAGAGACCGTAGATGGCAGCGGCCATTTCATCCGTCAGTCCCATTCCACCGCGCTGCACCTCCGCCACCATGTAGAGCACCAGCAGTGCCCGCATGCCGTAATAGCTGAAGCGTTCCCACATTTCTGTGAAGAACAGTGTGTAGATGCCGCGTGGGTGGCCGGTGAGTTCGGAAGTCATGAGGTAAGAAGTGCGCCATCCAAGACGGCATTCTTCAAAACGCCAATGGTTCCTCAGCCCGTAGGCACCAACTTCGCCTTAAACTTCACCATCGCGCTTTGGATCAGCGGATCATTGTAAAAGTCATCTTTGGCCTTCGCGGGCATTGGCTCTTCTGGTGCCGCAGGTTTCTTCGCATCCTCTTTCGGCTCTGCTTTGGCCGCCAGCTTCGGTGTGTGCACTGGTTTTGGAGCGGGCGGCGGATCATCCATCAATCCCAGCCCAATCTCAGAAAACGCAGGTGCCTTCAAACTCGCATCCAGCACGAACTCGAACTTCATCGCCTTGCCCATGAGTTCCTCGGCCAGTGATTCGAGAAAACTCACCTGCGCAGGCCGCAGCAAGCTGTCGCGCGCAAAACTCTCCGTCGGCGGAAAGCCCACCTTGATCACGCTGCGCGTGATGCCGAGCATGGAGCCAACTTGCAGCCATGAAACCGCCAAAGGTCTGCGCTCCTGCATGGTGGCAATGAGTTGCGGCCAGAACTCCGCCTCGCTGACGGCTTCTCGCGTTTCAGGTATCGCTTCCTCCACTGGAACTGGCGCTAGAACTGGAGCCGCAGGCTCCGGCACCTTCTGCGCCACGGGAACCGGTGGTTCTTCACGCACCACAACAGGCTGCGGCTTCGCGGGTTCAACGGTGCGGCGCACCAAAGCGGCAGGTTGTGGTCTCGGTGCCATTTTGGGCAGGCCCGCAGTGCTGCCGCCATCCAGTGCATCAATCACTTCGCTGATCGAAACCTCATTCAAGCTCTGCACCGCCGCGATCACGCCGAGTTCAAAGTGCAGCCGCTTGTTGCTGGCCCAGCGCATGCGCGCGTCCACCTCTGCCAGACCATCAACGATGCGCAGCAGTTGCTCCGTGCTTGCCGCCGCTGCTTGTGCCACGACTTCTTCAGCCACTTCCGGGCTCAAATCTTCTGCGGCAGCCTCAGGATCGGCCTGCTGCACCAAGAGCGTGCGAAAATGCTGAATCAGATCCCCCAGGAAACGACCCAGCTCTTTGCCAGCCTCGTTTTGCTCATAGACCGCACGCAGCGCGCCCACGGTGTCGCTTTCGAGGATGTGTCGCGCCAGTTGCGCGACCGCCTCGCCGGAAGTGAAACCAAACACGTCCAGCACGTCTTGCTCGGTGATGTGTTCGCCACAGAATGCCACCAACTGGTCCAGCATCGACTGCGCATCGCGCATACCGCCTTCAGCGCCTTTGCCGATCGCATAGGCTGCCTTCTCATCCAGATTCACCTTCTCTAATTTCGCGATGTGAAGCAAATGCTTCGCGATCACCGCATTTGGAATGCGACGCAGGTCAAAGCGCTGGCAGCGGCTAATGATCGTCGGCAGGATTTTGTTCGGCTCCGTCGTGGCAAAGATGAACTTCACATGCTCCGGCGGTTCTTCGAGCGTCTTGAGTAGCGCGTTGAAGGCACCGGTCGTCAGCATGTGAACCTCGTCGATGTAATAGATTTTGTAGCGACAGCGCGACGGGGCATACTTTACGTTGTCCCGCAGTTCGCGTACCTGCTCCACACCGTTATTGCTCGCGCCGTCGATCTCCAGCACGTCCATGCAGCGCCCTTCGGCAATCTCGATGCACAGCTCGTCATTAGGGTCAAAATCAATGCTCGGCCCTTCTTTGCAGCACAGCGCTTTGGCGAAAATACGCGCCGTGGAGGTCTTCCCCGTGCCGCGCGGTCCCACAAAAAGATAAGCATGTGCCAGCCGCTTCTGAGCGATGGCATTCCTCAGAGTCCTCACGACATGATCCTGTCCGAGAACGTCTGCGAAAGTCTGGGGGCGGTATTTGCGGGCAAAAACTTGGTAACTCACCCGTTCAGACTAACGAAGCGTATTCTGGAAGCCACCGGAACTTTGAACTTGCCGCTTTAAACTCGAAACTTTACCCCCATCATGCCGCCATGCTCTTTTCCCTGACCTCCCGCATCCTCCAAACCGTCGATCCGCTCTGTCTGGCGAAGATCGGCTGGAATTTTGGCTACAAAGGGGCGCGTTCGGTCATGCTGCACAAGCAGCGCATGAAGCAGGGGCAGTATTTCCCGCCCTTCTTCTACATCTCCATCCTCAACTCCTGTAACCTCCGCTGCCAGGGCTGCTGGGTTGATGTGGACAAACCACGCGAGTCGCTCAATCTCGACGAACTCAACAAGATCGTGAACGACGCCAAGCGGCGCGGCAATTCGTTCTTCGGCATCCTCGGCGGTGAGCCGTTCATGCATCCCGAGCTGTTCGACTTTCTCTCGATGCACCCGGATGCTTTCTTCCAGGTCTTCACCAACGGCCAGATGATCACTGAGAAGGCCGCTACCACCATGCGCAAGCTCGGCAACATCACGCCGCTCGTCAGCATCGAAGGCACCGAGATCGTCAGCAACGAACGCCGTGGCAACAAAGACGTGCTGACCCGCACCCTGCGCGGCTTGCAGAACTGCATCGACGCCAAAGTACTTACCGGCGTGGCCACCAGCCTTTGCAAGACAAACATCGACGACCTCCTCACCGAGTCTTGGCTGCGTAAACTCATCGACATGGGCGTGCATTACGCCTGGTATCACACCTATCGCCCCGTGGGGCCGAAGATCAGCGCGGAACTCGCGCTCACGCCGGAGCAGATCACACAGGTGCGGCGTTTCGTCGTCAACATGCGTGCGAAGATGCCCATCGCCATCGTGGATGCCTACTACGACCACAACGGTCAGGCCCTCTGCCCCATGGCGAACGGCATCAGCCATCACATCAGCCCCACCGGCGCGATTGAACCCTGCCCCATCATCCAGTTCGCCAAGGAAAGCGTCCGCACGAATGATGACCTCTTTGATGTCTTCACGAAAAGCGAATTCCTCCGCGACTTCCGCAACATCGCCTCCGCCAACACGCGCGGCTGCATCGTCCTCGAACGTCCCGACCTCGTCAAAGCCGTCGTCACCAAGCACACCGCCAAAGACTCCACCATCCGCCAAACCGCCATGGCCGAAATCGAAAGCATGACTCCCAGAACCAGCCAATGGCGCGAAGGCGAGGAGATCCCGGAAAAGCACTGGATGTACTGGCTCGCTAAGAAGTTTTTCTTCAACGACTTCGGGGTGTATAAGAATCTGAAAGCCAAGTAATCGTTCAGCGAACTATCTTCGGCGCAATCTGCAAGCAACGCAGTGATCCACCTTGGAGCCAGCCGCTATCATTGCGCACGATAACACGCAATGTTTTCGGTGGCTTGCTACCGAGATATGCATCGGCTTTGGTCAACGTGATCGTCAGACTGCCGTCTTCGTGAGGCTGGATGAATTGCGGCTTGTCAGTGTCGAACCAGCCGTCTTCCGTGAAGACGATGATCTTGTCGGCCTCGCGCTGATTTTTGCTGAGACGAGCCACGGAGGTGGCGGGTTTGAGCAGCAGCCTGATTGTTTGGCCTGATTCGCTCGCGCTCGAGGTCCAAGCATCACTGACCTGTTCGACACGCGCGCGTTCTTCGTTGAGCAGTTTGTGCCATTTACTATTCAGCTCGGCCGTTTCGGCGACGGGCAATGTGAGACTGAGTTCCATCGAGCCGGGATGGCAGGAATTGCCGCAGCACATCCATGAAGCGGTGCCGGAGAGAGTGATCTGCTCGCCGACCTTCAGATTTGCAGATGGAGTCAGTTCAGCACGCAACATGACGTCACGATCAAAGCCCTGCGCCTTGATCTTGAACATGAGCGTGCGCTCCGGTTCGGGAAAAACGAGTTCACCTGCTTTCCAGCCTTTCGGTAGATTCCATTTCAACTGCGTTGGCACGCCGACAATGCCGGGGAAGCGCCAATAGGTGTGCGTGCCGCGATCATGTTGGAGATAGAGGCCGACGGTGAAAGGTTTGCCGGGGACGATGGCTGTTTGTTCGGAGACGAGCTGGATTTTTAGGCCGATTTGCGCCTTCGCCACAAAAGGTAGGAAACTAAGAACAAAGAGCAGTAACAGAAACAGAGATCGAGGGGTCATGACATGGGATGTGAAACGCATCATGCGCTGCGAAGATGCTTGCGAATCCATGAAGGGCGACGGCGGCAGTCCACAACCGCACGCACCTTCACGATGTCGTCCTCAACCGTGTAGAAGATCGCGAAGGGGAATCGCTTCGAAAGTGCACGGTGATAGTGCCGGTATGGCTTCAAGTGTGATCCTGCGGTGATTTGCAGATGATCGATGTCGGCGAACAGATTCCGCAGGAAGTAATCTCCAAGACCTGCCTCCTGCTTTTCATAGAACCGATGTCCCTCAATGAAGTCGGTCTTGGCGAGATCAAGGATCTGAATTTTCATTTCACCGCCTCAAGAATGTCTTTCTTGGCGTCTTCCCAGTCGATGAACTTGGCCGTTCCAGCCGCCACGGCCTCCTCACGCACATCGAGCACCTCTTTCTGCCAGACCGGCACATCGAGATCAGCCTCGGCGGCGGAGATGTCGTCCCACAATGCTTCCATGACAAAAAGCTTCTCCCGCAAAGGCATTTGATGCAGGGCTTGGAGCGAGATCATGGGCGGATGGTATTGGAAAACTGCTCAGAGGTCAATACGCCGCATGCCCCGGCGTGCGGGCAAAGGGAATGACGTCGCGGATGTTGGGAACTCCTGTGACAAACATGAGCAGGCGTTCGAAGCCGAGACCGTAACCGGCGTGCGGGACGGTGCCGTAGCGGCGGAGGTCGGCGTACCAGGAGTAGTTCGCGGGATCGAGGTTCTGTTTGGCCATCAAGCCTTCGAGCACATCGAGCCGCTCCTCGCGCTGGCTCCCACCGACGATTTCGCCGATGCCAGGGACGAGAAGGTCCATGGCGGCTGCGGTCTTACCGTCGTCGTTCTGGCGCATGTAGAAGGGTTTGATGTCCTTCGGGTAGTTGAAGATGGTGACGGGGCCTTTGACGTGTTCTTCGGCGAGGTAACGCTCGTGCTCGGTTTGCAGGCCTTCGCCCCACAAGACGGGGTTTTCGAATCTGCGTCCGCTCTTGAGCAGGATCTCGACGGCGTCGGTGTAGCTGATGCGCTCGAAAGGCTTGGCGAGCGTTTGCTTGAGTCGCTCGATGAGGCCTTTGTCGATGAACTTGTTGAAGAACTCGAGTTCGTCGGGGCACTCGTCAAACATGGCCTGCACGAGGTAGCGCACCTGTTCTTCGGCCAGCGTCATGTCATCGAAGAGATCGTAGAAGGCCATCTCGGGCTCGATCATCCAGAACTCGGCAGCGTGGCGGGTGGTGTTGCTGTTTTCGGCACGGAAGGTGGGGCCGAAGGTGTAGATGTTGCCGAGAGCACATGCAAAGGCCTCGCCTTGAAGCTGACCGCTGACGGTGAGGTAGGTCGGACGGCCAAAAAAGTCCTGCTCGGGCTTCGTGGGCGTGTTGGGCTTCAAGGTCGTGACCTGAAACATCTCCCCTGCCCCTTCGCAGTCGCTGCTGGTGATGATCGGTGTGTGAACGTAGAAGAAGCCGCGCTCTTGGAAGAAGCGATGCACGGCGTAGGCCATCTTGCTGCGCACGCGGAAGACGCTGCCGAACAGATTCGTGCGCGGGCGCAGATGCGCGATGGTGCGCAGGAATTCCGGTGTGTGACCCTTCTTTTGCAGCGGATACGTCGCATCCGCTTCGCCGACGATGCGCAGTTCCTTCGCCTGCATCTCCCACTTCTGCCCGGCGGCCGGTGACGCGATCAAATCGCCCGTCACTTCGACGGAGGCGCCCGTCAAAATGCGCGGCAGCAGCTCGGCAGAGGCCAATCCGGCATCGACGACGACTTGGAGGCCTTTGAAGCAGGAGCCGTCGGTGATTTCGAGGAAGGAGCAGGCTTTCGAATCACGCTTCGTGCGCACCCAGCCGCGGGCGATGATGTCGGAACGAGGCGAGGCGGAGTTGAGGAGGGATTGGATGGTGTCTAGGGACATGCATTGAAAGCTACAAGCTGTGAGCGATGCATCAAGTGGCCCCGACCACTTTAAACATCACAAACCATCGCCGCATGGCGGAGGGCGAGGATGGGATCGTCCCAGGTGGGGATGAATTCGTGGGCGACGAAGTCGTGGTAGCCGATTTCGAGGAGGGCTTGCATGACGGCGGGGTAGTTGATCTCCTGGTGCTCGTCGAGTTCGCAGCGGCCGGGATTACCGGCGGTGTGAATGTGGCCGATGTAGTCCTTGTGGATGCGCAGGCGGCGGATGATGTCGCCATTCATGATGCTGACGTGGTAGATGTCGAAGAGCAGCTTGAAGTTGGGGCTTCCGATCTGCTTGATGAGATCGACGCAGAAGTCCACGTCGTCGCCGAAGTAGCCGGGGTGGCCCTTCATCGGGTGGGAGCTGTCGCGGGAGTTCAGGTGTTCTAGGACGAGGGTGATGCCTTTCTTTTCGGCGAGCGGCACGACGACTTTCCAGGTGTCGAGGCAGTCTTTGATGGCCTGCTCGCGATCCATGCCGTCGAACTTCATGCCGGTGAAGGTGATGACCTTTTTGCAGCCGACATCGGCGGCGACGTCGATGCCTTCGGTGAGCTTGGTGATGACTTCGTCGCGGAACTTGGGATTGCAGGGGCCGTTGGTGAAGCCGTGGCCGCTGACGAGGGAGATGTCGAGGCCGAGCTTCTTCACGGCGGGGTAGTACTTGCGGTCGATGCCTTCGATGCCGACGAGGCCGATGTCCTTGGCATGCTTGGCGAGCACGAGGGTGTCCATCGGCTTCCAGCACCAGCCCATGAGGGTGTGCTTGATGCCGTGGTTCTTGATGACGTAGGCGGGATCGGCAGCGGCTTTGGCGATGGTTTGGGCGCTGAGGCGAGAGGCTGCGGTAGCAGCGAGCGCGGTGGTGAAGAAGTGGCGGCGGTTCATGGGAGGAAAAGTTAGAGGTTATGAGTTAGAGGGCAGAGGTGGGAGACAAACGGTGGTGATTTACTTTCCTATGCAGAAGGTGGAGAAGATGACGTCGAGGATGCGTTCGACATCGACCTGGCCGATGACGTCGCCGATGGCCTGGAGGGCTTCGCGGATTTCGAGAGCGATGAATTCGGGGGCTTCGCCGCGTTCGAGAGCGGTCTTGGCGGCGAGGAGGCGCTCGGCGGCACGCTCAAAGGCGGCTTTGTGCCGGGCGTTGATGGCGATGGGATGATCGGCAGCGAGTGGTCCGGCGGTGGCGATGACGTCGCGGATGGCATCGCGCAATTGTTCGATGCCGTTGCCGGTGAGGCAGGAGAGCGGGATGGCTTTCGGTTCGGCGGACCAGCTTGGGTGGACGCCGAGATCGGCTTTGTTGAGGATGAGAATGCGTCTAGTGGCGATGGAATCGGGCAACGTGAGGCGCGAAGCAGCGGCAGCGGACTGGCTGGCATCGACGACTTCGATGACGAGGTCAGCGCGGTCGAGTTCTCGCTCGGTGCGCTGGATGCCCACGCGCTCGATGTCGTCGCCAGCCTCGCGCAGACCAGCAGTATCGACGAGGCGGAGCGGGATGCCATGCACCTGGATGATTTCTTCGATGGTATCGCGCGTCGTGCCTGCGGTGGGGCTGACGATGGCACGCTCGAAGCCGAGCAGAACATTGAGAAGACTGCTTTTTCCGACGTTCGGCGCCCCCGAGATGACGGTGCGCGCTCCATGACGCAGGATACGGCCCTGTTCGGAGGTGGCGATGAGTTTTTGCGCGCGTTCGAGCACGGCGTCGAGGCGCTGCATCAAGGCGTTGCCAGTTTCGGGCGAGATGTCTTCGTCCGGGAAGTCGATGAATGCCTCGATGTGGGCGAGTACTGGGATGATCTCCTGCTGCATGGCGGCAGCTTCGCGGCCGATGGCACCGCCAAGCTGTTCGTTCGCAGCACGCAGGGCGAGGGTGCTTTGCGCGTGAATCAGATCCATCACAGCCTCGGCCTGTGTGAGGTCCATTTTGCCGTTGAGGAAGGCACGCTGGGTGAATTCGCCGGGTTCGGCAGCACGAGCACCGCAGGCGAGGAGGCGATCTAAAACTCGCTGCGTGACGAGAACACCGCCATGGCCGTGGAATTCGATGACGTCCTCGCCGGTGTAGCTGGCAGGCGATTTGAAGTGGAGCAGCAGGCCATGATCGAGCGGATTACCGGCGACATCGACGACTTGAACGAGGTGTGCCTGCCGTGGCGTGAGTTTGGCAGGCAGTTTGAAAGCTTGGGCGGCAATTTGAAGCGCCTGCGGGCCAGAAACGCGAACGACACTGATGGCGGCCTCACCGAGGGCGGTGGAGATGGCGGCGATGGTGTCTGCGATCATTGTGCTAATGTTCAGGGGTGCTGGTTGAAAGTTCAAGAAGCGATCACGAAAGATGCAATCAACGAGTTCTTCTGCGCTGATTTGTTGAACGTTGATTTTGCAAGGTCTATGCTGCTTAGCTTTCGAACCAGACCAACCACCTCGCATGATTCCCCCAGCACCCGAAAACTTGCCAATGGGCCCTTGGGCTCCACGCAATGTATCGTGGGTAGAAATGGGCTGCTATTTTGGCGGTGCCATGTTGGTGGCTGCATTGGGAGTATGGTGGATTGTGAAACGCGGCAGCCGTATCGGTTTAGATGAGCCTGACCATAGACGCAAACTGCACGACAAGGCCATTCCACGACTCGGTGGTGCGCCAATTTTCCTTGCCGTAGGACTTGCCTCGCTGGTGGCGGGTTACATCGGTGGTCTCGGGTGGAGCCGCTGGCTGCCGGTGGCTCTATGCAACGCCATGATTTTTAGCGTTGGCTTTGCGGATGATTTGAAGCCGCTAGGAGCCAAGGTGAAACTCGTGGGGCAGATCGGTACGGCGTTGATCTTGTTTGCGCTAGGTGTTTCGATCGACATGTTGAGTAATCCGTTTGGCGAGGGGGCCATTGTGTTGGGTTGGTGGGGGCTACCTCTGACTTTGATTTGGCTGGTGAGCATTCCCAACATCGTCAACCTAATCGACGGCATGGACGGCTTGGCGGGAGGTTTCGGATTATTTTTGTGCCTGACGCTAGCGTTCATTGGCTATTATGGTCACCAGCCAGATGTGGTGGTAGTCTCTCTTGCCATGGCTGGAGCACTGGCGGGATTTTTGATTTTCAATTTACCTCCCGCAAAAATTTTCCTCGGGGATGGTGGAGCATACCTGATTGGTTTTTTTATCGCATCAGTGTCGTTGTTCACATCGAACAAAGGATCGGTGATCGGAGCACTGTTGGTGGTCATCATTGCACTGGGAGTGCCGATTCTGGACACGCTCTTCGCGATCATTCGCAGAGCCATTCGTGGTGTTTCTATCTTCAATGCAGATGCCGAGCATATCCATCACCGATTGATTCTGTTAGGCTATAGTAAAGGCCGAGCACTGGTGGCAATGTATTCAGTCTGCTTGGCACTAAGTCTCGTGGGCCTGAGCATTCTCTTAAACAAAGGGTTCACCCTGCCGATGGTTGGAGCGTTTTTGTTTCTGCTGGCGCTGGGTGCAGCGCGCTACCTCGGGTATGTGCGAAACTGGGCAAACTTCCGCATCCAGATCAGCGATGCGATGGAACGACGGCGGCAGCGGGAGTTCTTCCGTGCTTACGGCCGCGTGCTCGATTTCGAGGTGGAGCGCTGCGATGATCTAGAGAGTTTTGCCACACTTCTTCGTCATGGAATGGACCGCATGGGGCTAAGTCTTTGCGCTCAGGACAATAAAAAGCCCGAGATATTAAAAATGGGAAACGGAAAGCAGTATATAATTTTCCATCCGCAAGATGATGATGATGTCAGCGAATGGCATCTGCGCCTCGACGCCTTGGTTCCTGCCCTCGAGCGTTGCCTAGAGAAATGGAGAACACTCCCTCCGAGCATTAAGGAAGACAATTCTGCAACTCCTTGTCAGCCTAAAACTACGGCATGAAACACAACAAAGATCAGATTCAAGAGACATCGAAAAAGATGCCTATGCTTGTGGGTGACGAAGCCGAAGAGGATATACCACTTCTTGAAGCGAACGAAACCGCGGAAAAACTGCGAGACGAAGATTTAGAAGATATCGATAACAGCAAATTAGAGCGAAGTTACGAGATTTCTGGGCCGGCATGGCATGGCTACATCTTTGCTGCATTACCTATCTTAGCCTGTCTATTCGGTGCCGGACGTGAAACTTGGTCCAAAGGACTAATAACGATCTTTATAGCCCTCGTGCTGATCTGCTTTGCCTCAAGGCGCAGACTACCTCTGACTGCAACAATAGGTTTGGCAGGTGCCATGCTTGCTCCGCTATTGTCGTTTTTGCCAGCTGCGTGGCTATCTCAGACACCTGGTGGATGGCGAAGCGTTTTGGTCACTGATTGGGGAGTCGAACTTTCAAAAACACTCCCCCCTCAAGCAGCCGTTACGTTTGAAGCATGGCTATTTTTTTCCATCTGCTGCATCTGGCTGGGTTGCTGTCTTACACGTGGTTTTTCCGACCACCAAAGACGAGCAATCGTTTATACACTGACCTTCGGCGGCATTCTACTTTGCCTGCTCTCCATTCTGGAAGGTAGCAAGTGGATCAGCATTCCATGGTGGCCACGCAATGAAATCGCATGGGGGCATGGTTTCGGCCCCTTTGCCAATCGCAATCACATCAGTAGCCTAGCGGCGATGACCTGCGTCTTATGCGCAGCGTCTGGTTACGATTCACAGAGGCGCAAATCGCATGTATGGATTCTTTTCGTCCTCGGCATCATCGTCCCCATTATTTGTATTTTCATGAACAGTTCCCGGGCCGGATTGGTTATGCTATTTCTAGGGATGACAGCTTGGTTTGGCACCATAGCCATGCGCCGCGGTTTTTTTCAGAAACTAGCAGTCTCGTCTTCGTTAATCTTTATCATTGCTACGTTGTTGGTCATGTCGGGAGGTGATGTTTCCAAACGATTTTCGGATTCAAGCATTGTCGAATTTACCATCGATCAAGGACGAGGCTCCATTTATGGCGAGTGTCTCAAAATGACGATCGAGTCGCCCTGGATCGGAATCGGACTGGGTAACTTTGATGCGGTATTCCCTCAATTCTCCGAACCGCTCAATCCCTTATACCGTAACATTCATCCTGAAAGCGACCTGCTGTGGCTCCTGGCTGAAGGTGGTCTGCTGACTATTTTCCCTAGCATCCTGCTGCTAATCTGGATTTTCATTTCTACAGGACCTTGGTTCGGCAAGAAGAAACAGCGCAAAGCCGCCATGCATGATCGCCGATTGCGTAACGCCGCCGCCATCGTGTTCGGGCTTGGAGCCATCCACGGCTTGGGAGACGTGCCCAATCATGGCCTAGGATATGCCTTGTTTATGGCCTTGCTTGTCGGCGTTGCAATCAGGCCTCGTAGGCTGCCGCTACCGGCAGCGGCACCTCAACGTCTCGTTTTTCGTATTGGTGGTCTGGCGGCGCTTGTGCTTGGTTTCGCATGGACAGCCATTGCAATGGGACATGCCGTAATGCCCGGTGCAAGTGCAGCTGAAGCGCTTCGAGATAGGGCCGTCAAACTTGTGGATTCCGGCTCCCCTTCGGGCGCACTCCCACTCATGGATCAGGCCATCGCCATGAAGCCAATGGATTTCCGCTACTACTTTGAGCGTGCCCGCATCCGCCTCATGCTCGGACAGCCAGCCAATGATGCTTTGACAGACTTTTCTCGTTCGCGAATGCTGGAACCACATTACGCACTCTACTGCTATTTGGAGGGAGTTTTTTGGCTCGATTATGACCCAAAATATTCCGTTATCGGATGGCGTGAGCTATTGCGTAGAAATCCAGCAAGTGCACCAGGAGCATATGGCTATTTTCGTCAGATGATGAACTATGTCAGCCGATATCCTGAACTCCGCGAGCCTCTCTGGAATTTAGCAACTACTTTAGAATTGAAGCTCGATTTCCTTGATGGAGTTCAAACGACTGAAGAATTCAATTCTTGCCTCCGCAGCCTGCTGGCCCAGCAACCAGAACTCGCAGGTTTGGATACAGCACAAAGGGAGAAACTTTTTAACTTATGGTATGAGCATGGCTACCAACATATTCTGATCTCCGCGCTCGAAACTAACCGCAAGTGGCGAGACGATGGCTGGAGGATTTTGGCCGAGCACTACGCGCGCAATTCCGACTTTCAGCGTGCATGCCAGACTGTCGTCCCATATCTCCCTTCCATCATTCGTTCCGCACCAGGAACCAGCAGTGACATCCCTGCGCTGGAGCGAGCGCTACTCTATAACCCGACCGATGCACGGCGTGGAATCGATCTATTTCAGGCCCAGAAGAACCAAGGCGACATTGATGGAGCTCTCCGCACAATGGAAAAGGTAGCCGCCATCCCTAACGCTCCACCGTATATCCGCCAGGAAATCGCCGCGCTTTACATGATGAAGCAAGACTTCAGGCGTGCTTGGGAGCAGTTGCGGGAGGCTATGCAGAAGCGCTAAACACCCGCAAAGTCGGCACGTAGAGTTGGAATTCTCTTTTTTGAGAATCTAGGATTGGCGCAATCCTGCGAAACGTTTAGCTTATTTAACAATCAACCGTGCCTCTCACTTAACGAAATCAATATGGCTAAACTAGTAATCATAGACGACGAAGCCGCAATTCTCGAACTGATGACCAAGCTTTGCAAAGCTGCGGGTCATCAAGTCTTTGGCTGCACCACCGGAATCGACGGCATCTCCGCCATCCGCTCCAACCAGCCAGATCTAGTCATCGTCGATCTGCGAATCGGCGATGTGAACGGCCTCGACCTCGTCAGCATGTGCCGGGATCAGTTTCCAAATACAGCTGTGATCATGGTCACCGGCCATGGCAGCGTTGAAACGGCGGTCGAAGCCATGCGCCTTGGTGCCTTCGATTACCTCACCAAGCCTTTCGATCTCGGTGATCTTATCAAAACCGTGAATCAGGCGCTGCAACGCCATGGTGTCGCCGCCACGACACCGGCAGCCATGCCCAGCAGCACATTGCGCTCCGCCGCTTCCTCGAAACTCATTGGTCACAGCGACGCCTTGCAACGCATCTTCGACATCGTCCGCCGTGTCGCGAACAACGACAGCCCTGTGCTTCTCGAAGGCGAGTTTGGTGTCGGCAAGCACATGGTCGCCCGCGCCCTGCATGAGGCCAGCCGCCGCAGCAATGCCTCTTTCAAGGAACTTCAGTGCAGCGCGATGCCTGAGGACGCTTTGGAAACCGAACTCTTTGGACAAACCGCTATTTTTAATCGCGCTTCCGGCGGCACCATCCATCTAGCCGAAGTCAATCAACTCCCTTCTCGTATTCAGGCCCAGTTGAACACCTTCCTCGATGAAGTACAGGCCAAAAAAGGCTGGGGTAATGGCGCTGGCGGTCCAGACTTCCGACTCATTGTCTCAAGCACCGTCTCTCTCGAAGACGCCGTCAAAGCAGGCAAGTTCCGCGAAGACCTTTACTACAAGCTCTCAGTTGTCCCGCTGAAAATCCCGCCGCTGCGCAACCGCCGTGAAGACGTAAAGCCTCTAGTAGAGCACTTCCTCAAAGAACTCGCCGAACGCACCGAATCAAAGGCCAAAACGATTGACGCTACGGCCATCGAGTTCCTCGAGAAATACAATTGGCCTGGCAACGTCAGTGAACTTCGCAACGCCATTGAGCGTGCCTGTGCTTTTGCTGAAAATGACCGTGTGCGCCCCTCTGACCTGCCCGCCAAGGTCACGCAACAGATCGAAGTCCCCACCCCTTCCACCAGCGAAGGCATCACCAAGCTCCCGATCGGCTCCACGCTGGACGATTTCATCAAGGGCCAAGAACGCGCTTTCATCCAGGAAACGCTCAAATACAACAGCGGCTCACGTGAAAAGACCGCCAGCATGCTCGGTGTGTCCATCGCCACGCTTTACCGCAAAATGGGCCTGAACGTCGAGCGCAAGACCACGACCTAATCGTGAATTAGGCTGCCACCTGTTTGATTGACCGCCCTCACGGTTGCGCTTGCTCGCCAACCGTTCAAACTGCTGCGTTACCACCCCAACGCGCCCTTTTGAGTTCTCCCGCCACCATTCTTTACTGCCGCTGTGCCTACGCCCAAGTGGTGCCCACCGGTGTCAAAAACGACGTCCTGCAGCAGCTCTGCGCTTCTGAAACTAGCTTCGAGACCGTGTCCGATCTCTGTGAAATGGCCGCGCATCGCGATCCGCGTCTGCAGGCCATCGCTGCGTGTAGCAAACTGCGAATCGCCGCCTGTTATCCGCGTGCCGTGAAAGGATTGTTCCAGCAAGCCGGTTTCCCCCTGCCCGCCGACACTGAAATCCTCAACATGCGCACCCAGACCGCCGCCGAGATCACCGAGTCTCTCCTCCGCTCCGATTCTTGACCTCAAGTCCATGATCACCCACACCCACCGTCCCCTCCGCGTCGTCCTCTATGAAGGCAGCGGCAGCATCCAGCTTCCCGCCGAATCCCGTGCCAAAGTGATGATGGCCTTGCTCGATCAAGGCTACACCGTCACTCGCAGCGGCCACGGTGCCAGCGCCGTGCCGCACGATGATCGCAGCCTGCTCGTTCTCGGTGCCTTTGAAGGTAGAGCCCCCGCGCTCGAAGACGCCACCGGCCTCGTCAGCATCGACACCCGCGACATCACCGGCCTCGACCCCGATGCCATCGTCGCTCTCGTAAGCAAATCGCGTGGCGACAAGCCCATGAACGAACCCGGCAAATGGAAGCCTTGGTTCCCTGTCATCGACTACTCGCGCTGCACCAACTGCATGCAGTGCCTCAGCTTCTGCCTGTTCGATGTCTATGGCGTCAGCGAGGACAACAAGATCCAGGTGCAGAACAACGACAACTGCAAGACCAACTGCCCCGCCTGCTCCCGCGTCTGCCCCGAGGTCGCCATCATGTTCCCCAAGTATCAGGCGGGACCGATCAACGGCGACGAGATCAACGAGTCCGAGGCCGGCCGTGAGAAGATCAAGGTGGACATCTCATCCCTCCTCGGCGGCGACATCTACTCCGCTCTCAAAGACCGCAGCGCCGCCGCCAAATCACGCTTCAGCAAGGAACGCAGCCCTGACAAGGCCCTCGACGAACGGAAGAAGTGCCTGACCAAGCTCGTCGGGGACGGCTTCATCCCCGCCGACGTCCTCGCCAGCCTCCCCAGCACGGAAGAAATTCTCAAGAAGGCCGAGATCGCCAAGGCTAGGGCCGCAGCGGCTCTTGCAGCGCAGTAAGGAGTGAACGGGGTGTCACTTTACGCCACCCAACCAACTCCAGCCCAAGGCCGCAACGCAGGCGAGGATCAGCGCGATGCTCACCCAGCCCATCACTCGCGACCACGGCCCCTGTCGGGCAGCCCCCATGATGGTTGCGTCTCCCGCCAGTCGTTGCAGAGCGATCACATGCAGCGGCAGCAGCACCGCGTTCACCACCTGACTGGTGTAGATCAATGGAATCAGCGGCAGCCCCGGCAGTGACACGACGCTCATCGACGCAATCGTCAGCCCGATGAACGCCGCGTAGAACCACTGAAAGTGATGCGAATCGAGATCGAGCGACGCCGGTTCACCCACGCCCTCGGCAATGGAATACGCTGTTGCGATCGGCACGATGGCCGCCGCGAGTAAGGAAGCTCCGAGCAGGCCTGCGCCGAAGAGCACTGTGGCAAAGCGGCCTGCCAGCGGTTGCAACGCTTTCGCCGCATCACCTGCGTCTTCAATGTGCACACCCGCCTTGTTCAGCGTCGCCGCACAAGCCACCGCGATGGCCAGTCCGATCACGCCCGTGAGCACCGAGCCGATCACCACATCCCATCGTGCCCAGCGCAGCGTCTCCAGCGTGATTTTCTTGTCCACCGCGTAGGATTGGATGAAGGCCAGTCCCCACGGGGCCAGCGTCGTGCCTAGCGCCGCTGCGATGGCGATCCAGCCCGCTGCATTCGTCGGCATGTGCGGCACCACGGAGTGATGCCACACCTTGTCCCAATCGGGAGCGGCAAGGAAACCATCGACAATGTAGAGCGCCAGTGTCGCCGAGATCACCAGCAACACACGCTCCACGCGATGGAACGATCCCAGCACCACCACGAGCGAGATCAGCACGCCTGCCACCGGTGCACTGATCCACGATGGCAGGCCCACCAGTCCGCCCGCTGCCGAGATGCCCGCATACTCCGCGCAGATTGTGCCGAAGTTCGCAAACAGCAGTCCGCAGACCGCGAAGTAGCCGGCACCACGGCCCCACTTCTCGCGGATGATACCCACAAAGCCTTTGCCTGTCGCGGCGCCGATCCGCACCGCCATCAGATGAAATTGCACCAGCAGCACCGTCGAGGCCGGGATGATCCACAGCAGCTTGTAACCAAAATCCGCGCCCAGCACCGAATAGGTCGTGATGCCCGCTGGATCATCGTCTGAGAGCCCCGCCAGCAGCCCCGGCCCCAGCACCGCCAGAAACGCCACCCAGGCACCGCGCCCCGATTTCAGTATCCCGGCAAACCGCAGGCTGATCCCCCGCTGAAGATGTGCCACCGCATGCGGCGGCGCATGCTTCTGCCGCCGCCTCTGCTGCGCGGCATGTCGCGCCGCCTTAGACAGCATGGTCATCCCTCCTTGAACTGGGTGGTCTGCGTTCAATGAACCTGATCATGAGTAATAGCATCGGTGTGAAAGGCCCTGCTGTCAGGTGATTGATCGTGCCAGCCTTGCGAAGCGTGCGCGCACCTTGCCGCATAGCCATCGCCCTTCGGGCAGCCTGCGGCTGGCTATCTCAGCTTCGCTCCGGTTCTTGCCCGCCATCGAAAAATAAGGCGGTTTAGCCTCGGAGAAAGAAGTGGAGCCGATGACAGCGTGAAGATCCTGGTTCAGTGCTGCCTATGCACCGGCGGTCTATACATTTTGCATCCCTCGGTGGGAGCGACTCCGATGGCAGAGTCGTCTAAGCGGGCCGAAGCAGGACACACCGCAGTGATTAGAAGACCGCAGAGAATGGCCGTTGGTTTCTTGCCCATTTTTCCTCTTGGTCATGTTTTGCCTTGTGTTAGCCTATCTTCATGACTTTGACCCTACCTGATGAACCTGGACTCGCCTTGTTCCGCGAGGATCAACTGCGGCTGGAGCTTGCCTGTGCCCTCTATGCCTCGCGTGGCATTTCACGTGGACTCGGCGCTCGACTTGCGGACATGGAGGCTGATGCGTTTGAAGCTGAGTTGCATTCACGCGGCATCTCGAATGGTGTCGGACCGGCAGATCTCGATGCTGATCTGGCGGTGCTGGATCAACTCCTCAAGTCGTGATCGTTGTCGCTGACACGTCGGTGCTGCTGAATCTGGCCTTTCTCGGGCTGGATCATCTGCTGCCAGGCTGGTTTGGAGAGGTGCACATCCCTGAAGCGGTCGCCCGTGAGTTCACCCGTCTTACAGCAAGCCCTGGAAGGTTTGGCGGCTTCAAGCTACCTGCGTGCTGCTTGGTGACAGCGGTGGCCAGCTGAGCTTGTGCCGAAAAGGCGGACACGAAAACCAACCTGAACTAGGAACAGTGTCCCATGAACCGAAGGATAGAACCTACTGAGAACCGAGTGCGCCCTGCGCAGTATGACGCCGCCTTCA
>Ga0114970_10000427_pt1 | contig 31453 bp, 33 predicted proteins | sample M_140205_XF_Meta_FD_87030 | JGI IMG/M metagenome (GOLD analysis project Ga0114970, IMG submission 87030) | Freshwater microbial communities from Lake Montjoie, Canada to study carbon cycling - M_140205_XF_MetaG | ecosystem: Environmental > Aquatic > Freshwater > Lake | place: Lake Montjoie...
GCGGGTGTGGAAGAGGGTGAAGAACAAAAGCCCCTGGCCCGCACCGATGGCAATGCGCCAGGGCCAGAGCTGCGCGGTGGCGGCGGGCGCGGCTTCAGCGCGCGCCGGTTCTTCGGTGTGTATGTCTGCTGGCGGCGACCACGGACCGGCGCGGACGGGTGTGAACGCCTGTGCGGAATCGGGCGCCCAGTTCAGCGCGCCATCATCGGTCCAGCTTGGTGTTTCGTCCCCCATGCTGCTGATCTAGCGCGCGGTTTGCGCCCTGTCGCCGGGCGTTAAGAGGTGTGGTTAATCTCGGCGGCGGCCCTTCGCTTGCGCTCCGGGCATTGATCGTTCAAATCAGTCCACCGGACTAATTTGAACGATCAATTATCATCCATCTTGAGCGCGGCGATGAAGGCTTCCTGCGGAATCTCCACCTTGCCGAACTGGCGCATCTTCTTCTTGCCCTCTTTCTGCTTGTCGAGGAGCTTGCGCTTGCGGCTGATATCGCCGCCATAGCATTTCGCCGTCACGTCTTTTCTGAGGGCGCTTAGCGTCTCACGGGCCACCACCTTGCCGCCGATGGCGGCCTGGATCGGGATCTTGAACATGTGGCGCGGGATCAGGTCTTTCAGCTTCTCGCACATCGAGCGGCCACGGCCTTCGGCGCGGCCCCGGTTGACGATCATGGACAGCGCATCGACCGGGTCGTCATTGACCAGGATCGACATTTTCACCAGGTCGCCTTCTTCGTATTTCTCGATGTGATAGTCGAAGCTGGCATAGCCGCGCGACACGCTTTTCAGGCGGTCATAGAAGTCGAACACCACCTCGTTGAGCGGCAGGGAATAGATCACCATTGCCCGATTACCAGCATAGGTCAGCTCGATCTGGCGGCCACGGCGGTCTTCGCACAGCTTCAGAACCGAACCCAGATACTCGTCCGGCACCAGGATGGTCGCCTTGATCCACGGCTCCTCGATATGATCGATGTAGGTGACATCGGGCATGTCGGCGGGATTGTGCAGGTCCTTCTTGGTGCCGTCATTCATGTAGATGTGATAGATCACGCTCGGCGCGGTGGTGATGAGATCGAGGTTGAACTCGCGCTCCAGCCGCTCGCGCACGATTTCCAGATGCAGCAGCCCCAGGAAGCCGCAACGGAAGCCGAAGCCCAGCGCGGCGCTGGATTCGGTTTCATAGGTGAAGCTGGCGTCGTTGAGATGCAGCTTGCCCAGCGCCTCGCGCAGATCCTCGAACAGCGCCGCATCGACGGGGAACAGGCCGCAGAACACCACCTGCTGCGCCGGCTTGAAGCCGGGCAGGGCTGTCGGCGTGCCCTTGCGTTCGTCGGTGATGGTGTCGCCGACCTTGGTATCAGCGACCTGCTTGATCTGGGCGGTGATGTAGCCGACCTCGCCGGGGCCCAGCTTTTCGACGCCGAGCTTCTTGGGCTTGAAGACACCGATCTGTTCGACCTGATAGACCGCGTCGGCGGCCATCATGCGGATCTTCTGGCCCTTCTTCAGTTCGCCGTCGATGATGCGCACCAGCACGACCACGCCCAGATAGGCGTCGTAATAGGAATCGATCAGCAGCGCCTTCAGCGGCGCATCGCGCTCGCCCTTTGGTGCGGGCAGGCGCGCCACCACTGCTTCCAGCACCAGGTCGATGCCGATGCCGGTCTTGGCGCTGATCAGCACTGCTTCGCTGGCGTCGATGCCGATCACATCCTCGATCTGCTGGCGCACCCGCTCGGGTTCGGCGGCGGGCAGGTCGATCTTGTTGAGCACCGGCACGATATCCAGGCCGGCATCGATCGCCTGGTAGACATTGGCCAGGGTCTGGGCCTCGACGCCCTGGGAGGCATCGACCACCAGCAGCGCGCCTTCGCAGGCGGCAAGACAGCGCGAGACCTCATAGCCGAAGTCCACATGACCGGGCGTGTCCATCAGGTTCAGGACATAGTTCTGGCCATCGGACGCCCTGTAATCCAGGCGCACGGTCTGGGCCTTGATGGTGATGCCGCGTTCCCGCTCGATATCCATCGAATCCAGGATCTGGTTGGTCATCTCGCGCGCGGCCACCGTGCCGGTGAACTGGATCAGCCGGTCGGCCAGGGTGGATTTGCCATGGTCGATATGGGCGACGATGGAGAAATTGCGGATTTTGGAGAGGTCGGTCATTTGAGTGGGGTGTTAGCAAACCCGCGCCCGCCCGTCCAACAGGCGTTTTGCCGGGGGCAGGGGGCCGTGCGATAAGCCCCCATGCCTGCAAAACCTGTCAAAAATGACCCGATTTCCGAGCTTTGGCCCGGCCAGTCCGTGCCCCTGCTCAAGGCCCTGCATATCCTCACCCACAATGGCGGCCTGAACGCCGACAGCCGCCGCAAGCTGAAACAGGTGCAGCACCTGGCCCGGCTGGTGAAACCGGCCATCGACGCCGCGCTGGCGGAAAAGCCGGAACCGGTACTGGCCGACCTGGGGGCAGGGAAGAGCTATCTCGGCTTCATCCTCTACGACCTCTATTTCGGCCCGGCGGGCCGTGGCCGGGTGGCGGCGGTGGAAAGCCGCGCCGAGCTGGTCGCCACCGCGCGCAGGATCGCCGCCGAGAGTGGCTTCGACCGGATGGATTTCGTCGAAGGCACGATTGCCCAAGCCCAGACCGGGCCGGTGGACATCGTCACCGCCCTGCATGCCTGCGACACCGCGACGGACGAAGCCATCCAGCTCGCGCTGAAGCATGAGGCGAAATACGTGGCGCTGGTACCCTGCTGCCAGGCGGAAGTGGCGCGCACGCTGGAAGGCGTGACCGGCAACCTGGCGCAACTATGGCGGCATCCGATCCAGCGGCGCGAATTCGGCGCCCACCTGACCAACGTGCTGCGGGCACTTTACCTGGAAGCGCACGGCTACAAGGTGCGCGTCACCGAGCTGACGGGGCTGGAACACTCGCTGAAGAACGAGTTCATCTATGCCGAGCGGCACCAGAAATCGAACGCCCGCGCCCGCGCCGAGTTCGAGAAGCTGGTGGCGGAGACAGGTGTGCGCCCGGCGCTGCTTACGTTCTGAGGCTGCCGCCAGTGGCTTTCATCACGCCCGCCACGATGGCGGCGGCGATAGCTTCAATCTCGGCCTCGGTCAGGGTCTTTTCCTTTGGCTGCAGCCGTACGGAAATGGCGACCGACTTGTGACCTTCGGGCACACCCTTGCCTTCATAGACATCGAAGATCGCAACGCTGTCGAGCAGGGCGCGTTCGGCATTCTTCACTGCCTTGACGATGTCGCCTGCCGCGATCTCGCGCTTCACCACAAAAGCAAAGTCGCGCTCGATGGCTTGGTAGGGCGAGGGTGCGAAGAGTGGCCGCGCCTTGCCCTTGGCCTTTGCTTCCGGCAGCGCGTCGAGGAAAATCTCGAACGCGGCGGCGGGCACCTTCAGGTCGAAGGCGGCCAGCACTTTCGGATGCAGCTCGCCGAACTGGGCGATCACGGTCTTGCCCAGCGCGATAACGCCGCTGCGGCCCGGGTGATACCAGCCCGGTGCGCCTTTGCTGATCGGCGCCGACATCGGGGCACCGGTGACGGCTTCCAGCGCCGCCAGCATGTCAGCCTTCACATCAAAGACATCGGCGTCGTGGGCAGACTTGGCCCAGTCGCGCAGGGCGTTGCCGGTGCGCAGGCCCGTTGCGATGGTCGCCTGTGCTTCCGGCATGCCGGTGGTGAAGCCGGGCCCGATCTCGAACAGGGATAGATTGGAAAGGCCGCGCGCCGCGTTGCGCTGCGCTGCTGCCAGCAGGCAGGGCAGGGGCGTGGGCCGCAGCGCATCGAGGTCTGACGCGATGGGATTGGAAAGCTGGCGCGCAGCGTCACCGCCGCCGAACAGCGCCGCATGCTCGCGAGCGATGAAGCTAAAACTCACCGCCTCGTTGAAACCGCGCGCGGCGATGGCGCGGCGGGCCGACTTTGCGCGGCGCTGCGCCCGGGTGAGAACCGGCTTGGCGACGCCCGCATCGCGCGGCAGCGGCACGGATGCGACGGAGCCGAGGCCGTGAATGCGCACGACTTCTTCCACCAGGTCGGCGGGGCCATCAACATCATGGCGCCAGCTTGGTGGCACCACCTGCAATGCCGCGCCGCGATCCTCGACCACGAAGCCCAGCTTCTGCAGGATGGAAATGATGGTTTCGCGCGGCACCACGATACCTCCCAGCTTTTCGACAAAGGCCGGATCGAAGGTGATGGGCGCGTGCGGCGGCGGCAATTCGCCCGCAATCACGACATCGCTGGCTTCACCACCGCACCATTCCAGGATCAACTGCGTCGCCAGTTCCAGCCCCGGCAGCACGAACTGCGGATCGACGCCGCGCTCGAAGCGATAGCGCGCGTCGGAAATGATGCCCTGCTTACGACCGGCGCGGGCGATGTGGCTGGGGTCGAAATACGCCGACTCGATGAAGACATTCACCGTGTCGTCATAGCTGCCGCTGTCCTTGCCGCCCATGATACCGGCAATGCCCAGCGCCCGCGCCTCGTCGGCGATGACGATGGTGTTGGCGGTCAGGGTGTAGGTGGCGTCATCCAGCGCCAGCACGGTCTCGCCGTCCTTTGCCATGCGCGCCTGCAGGTTGCCGACCTTGTCGGCGTCGAAGACATGCAGCGGGCGGCCACGATCCTGGCTCACGAAATTGGTGACATCGACCAGCGCACTGATGGATTTCAGGCCCACGGCCTTGAAGCGCGCCTGCACCCATTTCGGGGCGGGGCCGTTCTTGACGCCGCGAATGAGACGGCCCGCGAAGATCGGGCAGGCATTTTTGTTTTCCGCCGCGAAGTTCAAGGTGATGGTCTTGGGCGCGGGAAATTTGCCCGCAACCGGCGCGACGTTGCCGGATTTCAGCTTGCCGAGACCTGCTGCCGCCAGGTCGCGCGCCACGCCCCATACGCTGGCGGCGTCGCCACGATTGGGGGTGATGGAAATTTCGATGACAGGATCGTTCGACAGCAGCCCGGCGCTTTCCAGCGCCGCCGCGACGGGCGCGCCGACAACCGCATCGGTTTTCAGCTCGATGATGCCGTCATGGTCCTCGCCCAGAAGCAGCTCGCGGGCGCTGCACATCATGCCGCGCGATTCCACGCCGCGCACGGTTCCGATCTTCAAAGTGTCGCCCGAAATGGGAATGACCGTGCCGGGCCGCGCCAGCACCACCTTGATGCCCGCCCGCGCATTGGGTGCGCCGCAGACGATCTGCAGATTTTCACTGCCGGTCGAAACGCTGCACAGCCGCAGCTTGTCGGCGTTGGGATGCTTGTAGGCGGTGATGACTTCGCCGACGATGAAATCCTTCAGCGCCGCACCGGCGTCGGTGACAGCTTCAACTTCAAGGCCGATGCTGTTGAGCTTGGCGACGATGTCCGCGACGGATGCCTCGGTCTCCAGATGTTCCTTGAGCCAGGAAAGGGTGAGCTTCATCGGCCGAGCCCTCCCTCAAGTGAGGGGATGTCCAGCGCGGCAAAGCCGTAATGCCTCAGCCAGCGCAAATCGCCCTCAAAGAAGCTGCGAATGTCGGGAATGCCGTATTTCAGCATCGCCATGCGGTCCAGCCCGAAGCCCAGCGCAAAGCCGGAATAGACGCTCGCATCGATGCCGCAATTCTCCAGCACCTTGCGATGGACCATGCCGCTGCCGCCCAGCTCCAGCCAGTCATTGCCTTGGCCGAAGACTATCTTGCCGGGCGTGGAACGGTCGCAGCGCATGTCCCATTCCAGCGAGGGCTCGGTGAAGGGAAAGAAGCTGGGCCGCGCCCGCAATTCGATGGCGTCGATCTCGAAGAAGGCCTTGCAGAATTCCTCGATGGTCCATTTCAGTTGGCCCAGATGCAGACCCTTGTCGATTGCCAGCGCCTCGACCTGGTGGAACATCGGCGAATGGGTGGCGTCGGAATCGACGCGATAGGTGCGGCCCGGCGAGATGATGCGGATGGGCGGCTTGCTATTCAGCATGGTACGCACCTGCACCGGCGAAGTATGCGTTCGCAGCACATGGCTCGATCCGTCCGCCTGCGGCGAGACATAGAACGTGTCCTGCATCTGGCGGGCCGGATGATCTGGCGGGATGTTCAGCTTGGTGAAGTTGTAGTCGTCGAACTCGACATCCGGGCCTTCCGCCACGGCGAAGCCCAGGCTGGCGAAGATGGCGGTGACTTCTTCCAGCACCTGCGAAATGGGATGCACGGTACCGGAATTTTCCGGCCGCGCGGGCAGGGTGACGTCGATGGTTTCAGACGCGAGGCGGGCTTCCAGCGCGGCATCGGCCAGCGCCGATTTGCGCAATGCGATGGCATCGGTGGCGGCATCGCGCAGGCCGTTGAGCAGGGGCCCCTGAACTTTCCGCTCGTCCGGGCTCATGCCGCCCAGCGTTTTCATCAGCTCGCTGATGCTGCCCTTCTTGCCCAGCGCGCCCACGCGCACGGCTTCCAGTGCCGCTTCATCGGAAGCGGCGGAAACCTGCGCCAGAAGATCGGACTGAAGGGTGGCGATATCGCTCAAGAGGCAAAAACTCCGCAAAAGGGGAATCAGCGGCCTGCCTTCATAGCAGGCCGCCTGGCTCCGGGAGAGTTTGGACTTTAGGCCTTGGCGGCCGTCGCCTGGTCCACCAGAGCCTTGAAGGCAACAGGCTCGTGGATGGCGAGATCGGAGAGAACCTTGCGGTCCACCTCGATGCCTGCACCCGCGAGCCCGGAAATAAATCGGCTGTAGGTGAGGCCATGCTCGCGCACGGCGGCGTTGATGCGCTGCATCCAGAGAGCGCGGAAGTTGCGCTTCTTTTCCTTGCGGCCGATGTAGTTGTGCTGCAGCGACTTGTCGACCGCGGCATTGGCCGTGGTGATGTTGCTCTTGCGGCGGCCACGGAAGCCCTTGGCCTGCTTCAGGACCTTGTTGCGGCGGGCGCGGCTCGGAACGGAACGGGGAGAACGGCTCATGTTAGATCCCTCCGCCGTAAGGCATCCAGCGCTTCACGCGCCGGGTTTCCGACACGGACAGGGCGTCCATGCCGCGCAGGTCGCGGGTGCGCGCCGGCGAATTGTTGATGAGGCGATGGCGCTTGCCCACCTGGTGGGTCTTGATCTTGCCATTGGCCGTGATCTTGAAGCGCTTTTTAGCGCCCGACTTGGTCTTCATCTTGGACATTTTGCTTTTCCTTTGAGAGCCTTACGGCTCGGGTCGCATTGAGGGTCGCCACGGCATGTCCAGCCGGGCGGCCCGAAAGAGCGCGCGTTTAAAAGGAAAATGGGTCGAAAAGCAACCCGCCGCGCATGTCTTTTGGCCTGCGCGCCGTGGGCCCACCAGTGGCATGGGGTCTGTCAGTTTCCATATAACACATTGATTAATATTGATAATTAAGTGAACCGGCCCCTCAGGGGCATATACTTTCCTGACACCGCTTTGACTTTGGCCTGCCGTTCCCGGAAAGGATGCGGCATGTCCGATCATGAAAAATGGGCGGCGCGCTGGCGCGCCCGCATCAAGCTGGCGGCCTGGTGGTTTTTCTGGCCCGCCGTCGCCGTGATCGTATGGGGCGAACTCAAGCCCAATCCCGGCGAAGAAGACATCATCTGGGACAAGGCGCTGCACTTCACCGCCTATTTCGGTCTTGCCTGGCTGGCGACCCTGGCCTGGGGTCGTCGCATCGCGCCCTGGTTGATCCTGGCCGTGGTTCTGGCGCTGGGCGGCATGCTGGAAATTCTGCAGGGCCTGACCGGCCGCGATGGTGAATGGGCCGACATGCTCGCCAACACGCTGGGCGGCCTGGCCGGCATGGGGCTGGCGTTGCTGATGCTCTACGTCGCCAGGGTTGTTGACGCGCGGCGGGGCGACTAACCTTTCCGGCGATATTGCAGGGACTTTGAACATGTTCGAGGAATTCAAGAAATTCGCGATGCGCGGCAACGTCATCGACCTGGCGGTCGGTGTCGTCATCGGCGCAGCCTTTTCCGGCATCGTCACCTCGCTGGTGGCCGACGTCATCATGCCCCCGATCGGCTTTGCCATGGGTGGCATCGACTTCTCCAACTTCTTCATGGTGCTGAAGGGCGGCGAATATCCCACCCTGGCCGCCGCCAAGGCTGCCGGTGCGGTGACGATCAATTACGGCGTCTTCCTCAACACCATGATCAACTTTCTGGTGGTGGCGGCCGCCCTGTTCATGCTGATCCGCGTCATCAACAAGCTGCAGGCGCCGCCGCCCGATGCGTCCGCCCCGGCGGTGACGCCGGAAGATGTGCTGCTGCTGCGCGAGATCCGCGACAGCCTGAAGAAGTGAAGCAAAGCGCTTTCATCCTTGTCCTGCTGCTGGCCGCCTTTCCGGCGCATGCGCAATCGGCAGACAGGGATGCGGGGGCCGCTGCGGCCAGTTTCGCCACCACGACACTGGCGCCGCCGCGCACGGGCGGCATTCCGGCACCCGCAGCGCGGGCGCGGCTGCAGCCGCTACTCAGCGACCGCCTGAACGCCCTGATCACACAGGCCGCCGGGGCCGAGGCCCGCTTCCGCACCGCCAACAAGTTCGCACCACCACTGCTGGAAGGCGACCTGTTCTCCTCCCTGTTCGAAGGGCCGACCAGCTTCCGGCCGGGCGCTTGCACCGGCACGGCAGCGGCGCAGCGTTGCCGCATGCAGTTCAGCCGCCCGCCTGCCCCCAATGCGCGCGGCCCGGCCCGCCCGGCAGAGTGGGGCGACGACCTGCTGCTGGTGAACGAAGCCGGTAGCTGGAAGGTGGACGATGTCGATTATCGCGGTGGCTTTGCCTTGGGGAACACCGGCCTGCTCAGCCAGACCCTGGCCATGGTGATCCGGGCGGCGTCTTAGTGCCCCCTCCGGCCTTCGCAACTTTTCCGTGGTGCTCGGCTAGCGCCTGCGCCCACGGCGTTGCTACGGCCACCTCCCCCTCCGATTGCTTCGCAATGAGGGGGAGGAAAGTGCTGCGCTGATACCTATATTGGGGGCTGGAGGAACCTATTCATGACGGAACGCACCCTGACCCCGGAACAGCACCGCGTCCTGCGCGAGCATGGCACCGAGCGCCCCGGCTCCAGCCCGCTCAACCACGAAAAGCGTCCAGGCGAGTTCGAATGCGCCGGTTGCGGCGCGCAGCTTTTCGAAGCGTCCGCCAAGTTCGAAAGCGGCACCGGCTGGCCCAGCTTCAGCGCGGCGCTGCCGGGCGCGGTGGCAACCACCACCGACACTACGCACGGCATGACGCGCACGGAATTCCACTGCGCCCGCTGTGGCGGGCATCTGGGGCATGTCTTTCCCGACGGCCCCGCCCCCACGGGGCTGCGCTACTGCACGAATGGTTGCGCTTTGGACTTTAAGCCCGAAGACAAAGTCTAAAAGCGGGCAACCACTCGATTATTTGGCTGAGGCATGAAAAAGCCCGCCGCGCAGGACGCGGCGGGCTCTTCATGTGCGGCACGAATGCCCTACGGCAGGACGTCTGGGATCGCCGGGTCGACCGCGGGCATGGCGGTTACGGTCTTCTTCTTCGCCTTTTTCTTGGCGGGCTTCTTCTTGGGGGCCGGCTTCTTCTTGGCCGGCGCCTTCTTCTTCGCCGCCTTCTTGGCGGGCTTAGCCTTCTTTGCGGCCTTCTTCACGCCGCCCTTCTTGGCCTTGGTTGCCTTCTTGGACTTCTTCACTTTCTTCTTCGCTGCCATGATGTCCCCTCTGGGTTTGCGGCACGATGCCGTGAAGGCAAAAAAATCCTACGCGCGTTTTTGCAGCTTCGCCATGTCCACTGGATGAATCGGGCACGTTTTTTTGACAGCGGCCCCGCGATGACGGCGGCAATGATCCGGGCCTTCGCGGCGCAGCTATATCAACCGCCCCGCGCCGCTTTCCGCAGAGTGCCGGATGCGGGAATCTTCCAGGTCCAGCTCGCGCTCGATGCGGCGGCGGGCATCGTCGCCGATCTCGCCGCGCCGGTAGATCTCGGCGATGCTGGCGCGCTCGGCCTCGACGAACTGCAACTGCAGCGCATCCAGCAGGTCAACCCGGTGAATTATATCGCCAAGGACTCGCCGCCCGCGCTGATCATCTGCGCCGGGGGCGACACCGGCAACGTCATCGCCAACTGCACCGTGATGTTCGACAAGTATGTCGAGAAGGCCGCCGATGCGCAGTATTACGCTTGGGCGCAGGGCGCGCATGTCCGCGTCGGCCCCAATATCGAGGACGCCTCGGTGGCGTGGCTGGCGGACAAGCTGGGCGCGCAGGTGCCGGTGCAGCAGCAGGCGGCGCGGCAGTAGCTTTTGCGCAGAGCATCCTGAGCAACCAGCAAAAACTGCTTCAGGAAATGGCGCACCCGATAGGATTCGAACCTATGACCTTCGCCTTCGGAGGGCGACACTCTATCCAGCTGAGCTACGGGTGCGGACTTTGACTTTGGCCGCGCTCCGGCAGGCTATAAAGCAAAAGGGCCGTGGGATGCTACCCTGCCGCCGCGATCAGGGCCTCGATCACGGATTTGGCCGCGCCTTCGGGGGTCACCGGGGTCCGGGTCAGGGCGGTGCTGGCCGGATCGGGGAATTCCGCCGGGCCGCCCAGCCCCACCACCGCCAGCCGGTCTGCTTTCCGGAAATCCTCGGTCACGATCGCCGCCAGCATCTTCGCCACCCAGGCCGGGTTGGCGCGGGCCGGATCGTTGAAGGCGAAGACGGCCGGTTCGGCACCATGCACCAGCACCAGCCGCAGCCCTTCGGGCAGCCGCGCCGGAACCTTGTCCGCCAGCATCGCCATCAGGATGGCCGCGCCGGGCACGCCGTGCGCAACCACCAGCACGCCCGCACCGGCCAGGCGCGGGCCGAAGGCGGCGGCATCGATGAAGAGCGGCAGGCCGTCCGGCCCCTTGGCGGGATGCACCCGGCTGACGACATCGGCGCCGGATTTCTCGCACAGCGCGATGAAGGCCTTGCGCGACTGGCGATAGGCAAAGGACTTGTCCTGCGGCCCGCCGGGGGTGTGGCCGCCATCGGTCCACTTGGTTTCGTTTTTGGGTTTATCGGGCGGCTGGGACATGGTCTTAGTCTAGCAACATGACCCTGTTCGGCGCATTGGAAGAATTGAGACACCGCCCCGTTGGCGACCAGGCCCCGGCGCGGGCGGCCCGCATCGGCTGCCGCCAGCGCGTCGCCATCCGCCGCGACAACGCCCTGTTCGCCGAGCCGATGATGGAGGCGCAAGCCTTCGGCCTGCGCGGCGAAAATTTCTATGCCTCGGCGCACAATCCGCCCTATTGGCTGGCGGTGGACGGCGCGACCGACAAGCTGCTGCTGCGCCAGTCGGTGGGCGAAAAGCTGGCGCGGGTGAATGCGCGCGCTGGTGCAGCGGGGCTGGAGCTCTTTCTGTTCGATGCTTGGCGGCCGCGCGCAGTGCAGGCCTATTTCCATGACATCTGGATGCCCAGAGAATTGCAGCGCCGCCACCCGGACTTGTCGGGAGAGGCGCTGACCGCCGAAGTCGAACGCTATTGGGCGGCGCCAAGCACGGACGAGAATGCGCCCGCGCCGCATGCCACCGGCGGCGCGGTCGATCTCACGCTAAGGCGCAAGGGCGGCGACCCGCTCTGGATGGGCTCGCTGTTCGACGATGTCACGGCGCTGGCCAACCGCGACCGCTTTGAGAATCTCAGCGCGGAGAATTTTTCTTTCTCCGATCAGGAAGCGCAGGCCAATCGCCGCCTGCTGCACTGGCTGATGGTGGAAGAAGGTTTCGCCGGGCATCCCGACGAATGGTGGCACTTCAGCTGGGGCGACCAGATATGGGCGGCGCTGACCGGTGCCAGCCATGCGCATTATGGTTTGGCCGCAATTCCCTGACGCGCAGCTAACCGGCTGTCGGACGAAAAGCGCCGTCCCAATTCTCTCCCGGCGGATGGACTTCGAAATCGCCGATGCGCGACAGGTGCAGTTCGTACAGCTTGGGGCTGGCGCCCGACAGGTTGCGGCATTGTTCGATCAGGAGCCGCGCCTGCCCCCATTGCTGCTTGCGCAGCGCCTGAAAGATGTGGTCGTGGAACGTGGTGAGGGCGCGGAACTTGGGCGATGCCTTCAGCACCGGCGTGCCGAGGATGGCGTACAGCGTCACCGGCGGCGTGGCGGCGGCCACCGCCACCGTGTCCACTTCCAGGAAGGCGAAGCCGCGCTCGGCGGCCCCTTGCGTGGAAGCCGCCACGATCACCGACGGACCATAGTGTTGCGACAGCACCTGGATGCGCTGGGCCAGCGTCACCGCCTCGCCCTGCACGCTGTAGCCCATGCGGTTATGGCCACCAAAGGCGCCCGCGATGACGCTGCCGCTGGCGACGCCGACACCAATCTCCAGCGCCGGAAAGGTTTCGCCATTGGTGCGGCGCTGCTGCGCCAGCGCGTCATTCACCCGCGCCGACATGACCGACATGCCGTTCGCCGCTTCGCAGGCATGGAGGGCATGGGCCGCATCATCCAGCGGCGCGTTCCAGAACGCGGCGAAACCATCGGCGGTGAGGCGGTCGATGGTGCCGCCATGCACCAGCACCTGGTCCATCATCGGCGACAGCATCTGGCCCAGCATGCGGGTGAAGGCGGCGGGCTCGTCCCGGAACTGGGCCTGCAGTCCCGCCAGTCCGCGCACGCCGCAAACCAGATAGGTGCAGTCGCGCAGTTCGCCATCGGTCTTCAGCAGCGACGGATCGCGGGCGATCTTCTCGATGCTGGCGCGGGGCAGGGAATTGGCAAAGGCCAGGGTCAGGCGTGCCCGCGTCAGGTGCAGTGCCAGCGCCCAGGATGCGGCGCATCCCGCCAGCAGCAACAACAGGCCCGCACTGGTGGTGGCGGCATTGAAGCCAATCCCGGCGTTTGTATAGAGCAGCCAGCCGCCCCACGTCGCCCCGGCGATGCCCGCCGTGGCGACAAGGGCAGACCAGGCCAGGCCCCGCTGCAGCAGCGCCACTGCAACCCCGCCGAACAGCAGCAGCCAGCCGGTTTCCGCCAGCCGCCCGGGCAGCAGTGGTGGATGCGGCCCCGCCGGCGCGCCAGCATGGCGATAGGCCGCGAATAATCGCTCGGCCAGCGCCGCCTCACGGCTCAAGGGGTCGAAAAGCAACAGGTAAATGCCGCAGCCAAGGATCAGCAGCGGCACGGCGTAAATCCCTGTCGATCTGGCCCAGAGCATGAGGACGCCGCCTTCGATCCGGCGTTAACCATAAAGCTGTTCCCGGCAAAGTGTGCAGCCGTTTTAAGTCCGGAACCGCGACGAAAATTTCGGCGCAGGGCATGGGCCCCGCCAATGGCACTTTGGTGTGGCTGGAAGAGGCGGGCCTACTTTGCCCGCAAGGCGATCTGGCGCAGCAGGACGCGGGCGCCCTTCTTGTTCAGGGCGCGGTCGGTGATGCCCTGCAGCCGGTCGGCGATGGCGAAGGCGTCGGGCTGGGTGTCCAGCCGGACCTGGGTGGCCGTATAGGTCATCAGGCTGCGCAGATAGGCGTCGCGCAGGATGGGCATGGAGCGTTCGACATTTTCCCGGATCTTGGCGTCGGGAACGTCCAGCCCGACGCGGACCATCAGCATGCCGGTGGCGTGACCATTGCCGACGATGGTGGTGTAGAAATCCTGGACCTCGACCCAGCTGACCGACTGGGTGACCTTGTGTTCCGGGGCTTTACGGACTTTTTCTTCTCGCCGCCGCCGCCGCCGCCGCCGCCGCCATGCTCAGCCGCCCAGGCCGGGGAAAGGCCAAGCAGGATCAGGGCGGCAAGGGCAGGCCAGGGGCGCATCGTCCATGCTATGCGCCGGACTGGTAAACCTGGCCTTAATTTGGAGGTTTTTTGGTTCGGTGCGCCATCCGTCAAAGGATGGTGGAGCTGAGCGGGATCGAACCGCTGACCTCGTCATTGCGAACGACGCGCTCTCCCAACTGAGCTACAGCCCCGCACCGGTCCCGCCGGAAAAAGCCCGGCAAGGACGGGGGTTTTAGGAACAGCACCCGATCCCGTCAAGCCGACCCCATTTGGGGCTTTGCGGCCGGGGTTCCCCCCGTTAAAACCACGCCATGATGAACCCGATCGCCGCCCTGCTCATCCAGGTCCTCGAACTCTACAAATGGATCGTGATCATCGCGGTGATCGTGTCCTGGCTGACGGCCTTCAACGTCATCAACGAACACAACAATTTCGTCCGCAGCTTGCTGCGCATCCTCTACAACCTGACCGAGCCGGTGTTCCGGCCCATCCGGCGGCTGATCCCGGCCATGGGCGGCCTCGACCTCTCGCCGCTGATCGTGCTGCTGCTGATCTGGTTCCTGCAATACACCATCCAGTACCTCGCCTATCAGGGCATGATGTAGGACGATGACGGCAACAGTCATTGACGGCAAGGCGGTCGCCGCGACCCTGCGTGGCCGCATCGAAGCCGAAACCGCGAAGCTGAAATCCGCGCATGGCGTCATGCCCGGCCTGGCCACCGTGCTGGTGGGCAAGGATTCGGCGTCGGAAGTCTATGTCCGCAACAAGCGCAAGACCGCCGAGGCGCTGGGCTTCCATTCTCTGCATGTCGAATTGCCCGCCGATGTCGGCCAGGACGAACTGGTGGGCAAGGTGAAGGCGCTGTCGGCCGACCCCGCCGTGCATGGCATCCTGGTGCAGTTGCCGCTGCCCAAGCATCTTGATGAGAGCGCGGTGCTGGATGCGCTTGATCCCGCCAAGGATGTCGATGCGCTGACGCCCACCAATGCGGGCCTGCTGCTGTCGGGCCGCGCCCATCTGGTGTCGTGCACGCCGGCCGGCGTCATGTTGCTGCTCCAGCAATATGTCGGCGACATCGCGGGCAAGGAGGCGCTGGTGATTGGCCGCTCGCTGCTGTTCGGCAAGCCTGCGGCGCAGTTGCTGCTGGCGGCCAACGCGACGGTGACGATGGCGCATTCGCGCTCGAAGGATCTGCCGATGCTGGCCCGGCGCGCCGATATTCTGGTTGCCGCCATCGGCAAGCCGGAATTCGTCAAGGCCGACTGGATCAAGCCCGGCGCGGTGGTGATCGATGTCGGCATCAACCGCGTCGATGCGGGCGATGGCAAATACAAACTCGTCGGTGACGTCGCTTACGACGAAGCCGCGACGGTGGCGGGCGCGATCACGCCGGTGCCCGGCGGTGTCGGCGCGATGACCATCATCTGCCTGATGCAGAATACGCTCATCGCCGCCTGCGCGCAGAACAAGCTGCCCCTTCCCAAGTTCTAGGGCGCAGCCCTTTTGCGGCGCGGCTCGACCGTTACTTGGCTTTTTCCCTTAACTCCGCTTCCAGCTTCGCGGCGGGAATGAGTTCGTCATAATACGACACGATCTTCCCGTCCGGTCCCATCAGGTACATGACGCTGGAATGGTCCATGCCGTAACCACCGGCCAGGCCCTTGGCCTCATTCAGCGCTTTCTTCTCGCCATAGACCTTGTAGAGCTTCTTCACCGCGTTGATCTGCGCCACGCTGCCGGTGAAGCCGACAAAGGCCGGGCCGAAGCCTTCCATGTAAGCCTTGATCAGCTTGGGATTGTCGCGTTCCGGATCGATGGTGATGAAGACGGGCACGATCTTGGCACCCGCCGGTCCCATCTTGTCGAGCGCATCGGCCATCACCGCCAGCGTGGTGGGGCAGATATCGGGGCAGGATGTGAAGCCGAAATAAACCAGCATGTAGCGACCGCGAAAATCGGTGCTGGACCGCAGCTTGCCATCCTGGTCGGTAAGCGTGAAGTCGCCGCCCACCGCGATGGTGCCGCTGGAAACGACCTGGCCGGGCCCCACCGGTTGCTGGCGGCTCTGGTGCCACAGCGCCACGCCCGCCAGCGCCGCCACCAGCAGCAGATAGGGGATCAGAACCTTGCGGTTGCGGAACATGGCAGCCTTTTGTGTTCGCGTTAGCCCATGCTCTAATCCCGTCCGGCAAAGCGGGGAAGGGTACAAATTGGCGCTGCAGACCGAGGGCGGAAATAAACCGCCGCGCCGGGCTTTCTTCGGCGGCACCGGTGGCGGGCGCGTGCGCCTGCGCACGCTGATCAACCTGCGCTGGCTTGCCATCGCGGGCCAGTCCGCCGCGTTGTTCCTGGTCTATTTCGCGCTGGGCTATAGCTTGCCGTTCCTCTATTGCGCCGCCGCCATCCTGGCCAGCGTGGCGATCAATGTCGGGCTGGCGCTGCGCTATCCGCCCAGCTATCGCCTCACCAACCGCGCGGCGACTTTCTATCTCGCCTTCGACGTGGCGCAGCTTGGCACGCTGCTTTATTTCACCGGCGGCATCACCAATCCCTTCGCGCTGATGTTCCTGGCGCCGGTGGTGATCGCGGCCACCAGCCTCAATCTTTCCAACACCATGATCCTGGCGTTCTTCGCCTTCGCCTCGGTCAGCGTGATCGGCATGTGGCACGAGCCCTTGCCCTGGCCGCAGGCCGAGACGCTGCTGCTGCCGCCGCTGTACCAGGCGGGCATCTGGGCGGCGCTGGTGCTGGGGATCGGCTTCACCGCCGTCTATGCCTGGCGCATCGCGTCGGAATCGGCGCGCATGTCGGCGGGCCTTTCGGCCACGCAGCTGGCGTTGTCGCGCGAACGGCGGCTGGCCTCCATCGGCGCGCTGGCGACGGCGGCGGCGCATGAGCTGGGCACGCCTTTGGGCACCATCGCGGTGGTGGCGCGCGAGCTGGAGCGGGCGCTGCCGGAAAATTCGCCCGAGATCGAGGATGCGCGGTTGCTGCGCGAGCAGGCGGAACGCTGCCGCGCCATCATCGCGCGCCTGGCCCATCCGGAAGAAGCCATGCTGGGCGGCATCGCGCGCCTGCCGCTGGGCGCTTTCCTGGACGATATCGCCCATCAGCATCGCAGCGAGGATATCGAGGTCGCGGTCCGGGTGGTGTCGCTGCGCGATGACGATGTCGTGCCCCAGGTCTGGCGCGTGCCCGAACTGGTGCATGGGCTGGGCAATATCCTGGAGAATGCCGCCGACTTTGCGCAAAGCCGCGTCACGGTCGAGGCGCGCTGGGACGCGGGCTCGCTCTACGTCACGGTGGATGATGACGGCCCCGGCTTCGCGCCGGAAATCTTCGAGGCGCTGGGCGAGCCCTATGTCACCTCGCGCCCCGGCCATCGCGCCCCGGGTGAAACCCAGATGATGCCGGATGCCCCCATCGACGGCCATGAAGGCATGGGCCTGGGCTTTTTTATCGCCAAGGTGCTGCTGGAGCAGGCCGGGGGGCTGGTGAAGGCTACCAATCCGCCGGGCGGCGGGGCGCGGGTGGCCATCGCCTGGGCCCGGGGCGTGATTGACGGGCCGGAGCTCCCGATTTTGCCGGATGGGGAATAGCCGGGAAAACATTGTCGCAGCCGGGGTGGGAGGCTATAGAGGCCGCCCATGAGCGAAGAAAAGACTCTCCTTCTGGTTGAAGATGACCGCCCCCTGCGCGAGCGCCTGGCGCGGGCGCTCGAGACCCGTGGCTTCACCGTCACCCAGGCGGAGTCGGTGGCCGAGGGCAAGGCTCGCGCCAAGGATGCCCCGCCGGCCTTCGCCGTGGTGGACCTGAAGCTGGACGACGGCAACGGTCTGGACGTGGTCGAGACCCTGCACACCACCCGCCCCGACAGCCGCGTCGTGGTGCTGACCGGTTTTGGCAACATCGCCACCGCCGTCGCCGCCGTGAAGTATGGCGCCATCGATTATCTGCCCAAGCCCGCCGATGCCGACGATATTCTTGCCGCGCTGATGGCGTCGCCGGGCGGCAAGCCCAAGCCGCCGGAAAATCCGATGTCGGCCGACCGGGTGCGCTGGGAACATATCCAGCGCGTCTATGAACTGTGCGGCCACAATGTCAGCGAGACGGCGCGGCGTTTGAACATGCATCGCCGCACGTTGCAGCGCATCCTGGCCAAGCGCAGCCCGCGCTAACCGCGCTTCTTCCGAATGGGGCTACATGCTGCCCTTGGAAGACGGCGATGCGCCATCGAGCCGTTCATCCGGGGCAATGGCCTGCCGCAAAGCTCGCGCCGTGCCCTTGAAGCAGGTCTCGACGATGTGATGGCTGTTGTCGCCATACAGGTTCTCGATGTGCAGGCAGATGCCGGCATTCTGCGCCAGCGCCTGGAACCACTCCTTGAACAGTTCGGTGTCCATCTCGCCCAATTTCGGCTTCGGGACGGTCACCTTCCAGATCAGGTAGGGCCGGTTGGACAGGTCGATGGCGACGCGGGTCAGCGCCTCGTCCATCGGGATGACGGCGGTGCCGAACCGGGTGATGCCGGAAAAATCGCCCAGCGCCTGCTTGATCGCCTGGCCGATGACGATGGCGGTGTCCTCGGTGGTGTGGTGATAGTCGACATGCAGGTCGCCGGCGGCGCGCACTTTCAGGTCGATCATGGAATGGCGGGCAAAGCTGTCCAGCATGTGGTCGAGAAAGCCGATGCCGGTGTCGATATCGGCCTCGCCGCTGCCGTCCAGGTCGAGGGAGACGGAAATCTCGGTTTCGCGGGTTTTGCGGTCGACAGTGGCGGTGCGCATTCCATTTTCCCTCCGCCCCTTGCTGGCGACGGCCGCCAAAGAAGAATGGGGCGGCCCTGCCAGCGACGGGCACCTCCCGCTCCCAGGCGCTTCGCGCCGAGGGGGGAGGATGGTCTGTGATTTCATGGTTCCTATAGCCTAACCCGGCCGCGCAAGTGTTAATACCACCGGGAAAGCAGGCCAGGCCCGCGCCACCCTGCGGCAAATGACAAGGATATGTCAAAATCGGCATATCCCCCTTTGACCCCCGCCCAAATCCCTGTAAGAGGTGCGCCTCTAATCTCAAGGAAGCAGAGCTCATGGCGCGTTCCGACTACCTTTTCACTTCCGAAAGCGTTTCCGAAGGCCACCCGGACAAGGTGAGCGACCGCATCTCGGACGAGGTGGTGGACCTGTTCTTCCGCGAGGGCCCCAAGGACGGCATGAGCCCCTGGGACATTCGCGCCGCCTGCGAAACCCTCTGCACCACCAATCGCGTCATCATCGCCGGTGAAACCCGTGGGCCCAAGTCGGTCGGCGCCGCCGAAGTCGAAGCCGTCGCGCGCGCCGCGATAAAGGATATCGGCTACGAGCAGGATGGCTTCCACTGGAAGAACGCCCAGGTCGAAGTGCTGCTGCATGCCCAGTCCGCGCACATCGCCCAGGGCGTCGACTCGTCGGGCAACAAGGATGAAGGCGCCGGCGACCAGGGCATCATGTTCGGCTATGCCTGCACCGAGACGCCCGCGCTGATGCCCGCGCCGCTCTATTACAGCCACAAGATCCTCAAGCTGCTGGCCGATGCGCGCCATGCCGGCAAGGAGCCGACGCTGCAGCCCGATGCCAAGAGCCAGGTTACCCTGCGCTATGTGAACGGCAAGCCGGTGGAAGCGACCCAGATCGTGCTCTCCACCCAGCACAGCCTGGAAAGCCAGACCAGCGCCGACATCCGCAAGATCGTCGAGCCCTATATCCGCAACGCGCTCCCCGCAGCGTGGATCAACGACAAGACCGTCTGGCACATCAACCCGACCGGCTCGTTCGTGATCGGTGGTCCGGACGGCGATTGCGGCCTGACCGGCCGCAAGATCATCGTCGACACTTATGGCGGCGCGGCCCCGCATGGCGGCGGCGCCTTCTCGGGCAAGGACTCCACCAAGGTGGACCGTTCGGCCGCGTATGCCGCGCGCTATCTCGCCAAGAACGTCGTGGCGTCGGGCGTTGCCGACCGCTGCACCATCCAGCTCGCCTACGCCATTGGCGTTGCCGAGCCGCTGTCGGTCTATGTCGACCTGCACGGCACCGGCCGCGTTGACGAAGCCAAGCTGGAAATCCTGCTGCCGCAGATCATGAACCTGAAGCCGCGCGGCATTCGCGAGCATCTGGATCTCAACAAGCCGATCTTCGCCCGCACCGCTGCTTACGGCCACTTCGGCCGCGAGCCCGACAGCGAGGGTGGGTTTTCGTGGGAGAAAACCGATCTGGCAGCGCAGATCAAGGCCGCGTTTTAAGTCAGCCGCTACAATTGCAAACACCTCCGCACTCGCGTGCGGAGGTGTTTTGCTGTTTAAGGCAGTGATGACGCGAGGCGAGGTCACCATGAGCAAACCGCACGACATGATCGGTGCCATCGGCGTGGCGCTGATCGTCTTCGCCATTGCCTTCGACCTGCCCTACATCTGGCTGGGCTTTCATTTCAACTATCCCGCCATCCTGCGCCTGCCGCCGGGCGCGATCCTGTCCGCCTTCCACCAGGGAGGCCCGGCATTGATCATCGCCTGGGCGGCCTTTGCTTTTTGCGGCTTGCTGTTCGCGCCCATCGCGGCGGCGATGGCGCGCGTCGTTCCTGTGCCCACCGGCGTCACCGCCATCGGCGTGGCGGCCGGCGTGACCCAGGCCATCGGCCTGTCGCGCTGGGTCTATGTCGTGCCGGGTCTGGCAGCGAGCTGGGCCGGCGCCGGCGAAGGCGGCCGTGGCGGCATCGAGGCCATCTTCATGGCCCTGCACCAGTTCGCGGGCGTCGGCATCGGCGAGGCCATCGGCCAGACCCTGACCGCCTTCTGGATGATCGGCATCGCCGCCAGCCAGTTGCGCGATCCGCGCTATGGCCTCCTGCTGGGCGGCGTGGGCATCGCGGGCGGCCTCATCCTGCTCACCGGCCTGGCCGAAGGGCTAGCGACGGTGCTGGATTTCGATCCCGGCCTGTTCGGGCTGGCGGCGCTGGTCGGGTTCCTGCTGCTGACGGTCTGGCTGGTCTGGACCGGCTTTCTCTGCATCCGTCCCCGCCGTGTCTGAGGTGGAACCACACCCCGACCGCAACCGGCGCAAACTCTATGGCCGCCGCAAGGGCCCCAAGCTGTCCGACCGGCAGAAGGGCTTGCGCCAAACACTGTTAGGGGCGCTGGCCTGGAAGGTGGGCGAAGAGCCCTTCGGCCAGTTTCCGAACACTGTAAAGCAGCTCTGGTTAGAAGTCGGTTTTGGTGCGGGCGAGCATCTCGCCAGCCTCGCGCAGCAGCATCCGGATGTAGGCCTGATCGGGGCCGAGCCCTATGAGATGGGCATGGCCAAGATACTGACAAAGCTGGAAGAAACGCCGCTGAACACTGTTCGATTGTTTGAAGGTGATGGCCGCGAAATCCTCGAAGGCCTGCCCGACGCCAGTCTGTCGCGCTTCTTCCTGCTCTTCCCCGATCCCTGGCCCAAGACCCGGCATCACAAGCGCCGCTTCCTGCAGATGGAGATGCTCGACCTGCTGGCGGCCAAGCTGGTTGTGGGGGCGGAACTGCGCTTCGCCACCGACGACAAATCCTACCTGCCCTATGCGCTGGAGCGGCTGATGGCCCACCCCGGCTTTCGCTGGACTGCCACCGGCCAGAAAGACTGGAAAAGCCGCCCGGAAGGCTGGCCGCCCACCCGATACGAGGCCAAGGCGATCAAGGGACCTCCATCTTTTCTTCGTTTTGTGCGCGGCCCGGCTTAAACTCGCGTCATGGCTGACAAGCACGACAGCAAATGGACCCGTGAGCGCAGTTTCCTGGAGCGCAATGGGCCGGACATCGGCATCGTCATCATCTGCTGCTTCTTCCTGGTCATGATGGTGCTGGGCACGGGTTTTGTGCTGCTCAAACCGGAGGTTCCGGGCCTCAGCAACCTGTTCAAGGAGCCGCCGCCACCGCCGCGCGATCCCATGACCCAGAAGCTCACCCTGGAGCCGGGCGAGCAGGAAATCATCCTGTTCAAGACACCGGGAAAGCCGGTGCCGCAGCCCAAGGTCCCGCCGGCCAAGCCCTGAAGGCTTGTATTCGGACGGGTGCGGGCGTAAATAGCCGCCATCCCAAACAACAAGAACAGGTTGTGTGGCGGTCCCGAAGGGCCGCCGCGGGCAAAAGGCTTTTCACTTGGTCGTTACCGCCGTCGCACGTCTGGAACCCATCTTCGAACCCGTCATCGAGCAGGCGGGGTTCAAGCTCGTGCGCCTGCGCATGATGGGCGGGGCGCAGCAGACGCTGCAGGTGATGGCCGAGCGGCCCGATGGCAGCATGGATGTCGAAGGCTGCGCCACCCTCAGCCACACGCTGCTGGATTTCATCGAAGCCAATGATCCGGTCCCCGGCGAATACGAGATCGAAGTCTCTTCGCCCGGCATCGACCGCCCGCTGACCCGCCCGATGGATTTCACGCGCTGGAGCGGCCATGAAGCGAAAATCGAACTGACCGAGATGATCGAGGGCCGCAAGCGCTTCCGCGCCGTGCTGCTCGGCATGGAGGGCGGCGATGTCGTCATCCGCCCCGTCGACAATCGCGCCGATGGCGGCGACGTGAAGTTTCCCTTCCGCAGCCTGGCCAACGCCAAGCTGGTTCTCACCGACAAACTGATTGCTGAAGATTTGAAGGCCCGCAAAGGGTCAGGAGCGCCGGCGTGAGCCGGAGCGACAACTTAAAGAAGTAGGAGAAGTATAATGGCTGTTTCCGCCAACCGGCTTGAATTGCTGCAGATCGCCGACGCCGTCGCCCGCGACAAGTCGATCGACAAGCAGGTCGTGCTCACCGCGATGGAAGAGGCGATGCAGCGCGCCGCCAAGGCCCATTATGGCAGCGAGAACGACATCAAGGTCGATATCGACCCGCGCACCGGCGAGACCCATGTCTCGCGCTACCTGCATGTCGTCGAACTGGTCGAAAACGATAAGGTCGAGATTTCGCTGGTCGATGCCCGCAAGCGCAATCCCGACGCGCAGATCGCCGACATCATCGCCGAGACCCTGCCGCCGGTCGATTTCAACCGCATCAATGCCCAGAACGCCAAGCAGGTGATCGTGCAGAAGGTGCGCGATGCCGAGCGCGAGCGCCAGTATGACGAATACAAGGATCGTATCGGCGAGATCGTGCATGGCCAGGTCAAGCGCAGCGAGTTCGGCTCGGTGGTGGTCGATCTGGGCAAGGCCGAAGGCGTGGTTCGCCGCGACGAGATGATCCCGCGCGAGAGCTTCCGCCCCGGCGACCGCATTCGCGCCTATATCTATGACGTGCGCCGCGAAGCGCGCGGGCCGCAGATCTTCCTGTCGCGCTCGCATCCGCAATTCATGGTTCGTCTCTTTGCGCAGGAAGTGCCCGAGATCTATGACGGCGTTATCCGCATCGAGGCGGTGGCGCGCGATGCGGGCAGCCGCGCCAAGATCGCCGTCATTTCCAAGGACAGCAGCATCGACCCCGTCGGCGCCTGTGTCGGCATGCGCGGCGTGCGCGTGCAGGCGGTGGTGCAGGAGCTGCAGGGCGAGCGCATCGACATCATTCCGTGGTCGCCCGAAGCGGCCACCTTCATCGTCAATGCGCTGGCCCCCGCCGAAGTCTCCAAGGTGGTGCTGGACGAAGACACCCATCGCGTCGAAGTGGTGGTGCCCGACGAGCAGCTCAGCCTGGGCATTGGCCGTCGTGGCCAGAATGTGCGCCTGGCCTCGCAGCTCACCGGCTGGCAGATCGACATCCTGACGGAAGCCGAGGAATCGGAGCGCCGCCAGAAGGAATTCACCCAGCGCAGCGCCCTCTTCATGGAATCGCTGGACGTGGACGAGACCGTCGCCCAGTTGCTGGCCTCGGAAGGCTTCGCCACCATCGAGGATGTTGCCTATGTCGATGTCGGCGATCTCGCCCAGATCGAGGCCTTTGACGAAGAGACGGCGCAGGAACTGCAGAACCGCGCCATCGAGTTCATCGAGGCCCGCAACAAGGAACTGGACGACAAGCGCGTTGCGCTGGGCGTCACCGACGATGTGCTGGAAATCGAAGGCGTGACGGCCCAGATCGCCGTCGCGTTGGGCGAAGCCGAGATCAAGACGCTGGAAGACCTGGCGGGCGCCGCCACCGACGACCTGATCGGCTACTACGAAAGCACCAAGGACGCTGCGGGCAAGACCGAACGCACCCGCATCCCGGGCGCGCTGGACGGCTTCAGCCTGACTTCCGACGACGCCAACACCATCATCATGGCGGCGCGCGTCAAGGCGGGCTGGATCGAGGCGCCGGTGGAAGAAGAAGCGCCTGCCGAAGAAGAAGGCGTGACGGACGAGGCCTGATGACCGCTGTGGCGAAACAATTGGACGAGGATGCGATGATGGAGCGTGAAAGACGCGACATCGTCTCGGGCGAAGTCATGCCCGAAAATCGCCTCATCCGTTTTGCCGCCGCGCCTGACGGCACCATTGTTCCCGATGTTGCGGCCAAGCTGCCGGGGCGCGGGATGTGGGTGGAAGCCAGCAGGGCCGCCATCACCACCGCCGTGGAGAAGAAACTGTTCGCTCGCGCCGCGAAAACCAATGTGATCGCCGCCAGCGATTTGCCGGCCCGCACCGAAATCCTGCTGGTCGCCCGCATGACCGGCGACCTGGGCATGGCCCGCCGCTCCGGCGCGCTGGTGCTGGGCTTCGACAATGTGCAGCGCCAGCTCGAAGGCCCCAAGCCGCCCAAGGCGCTGGTCGAAGCCTTTGACGGCTCGAAAGACGGCAAGCGAAAACTGTATGCCGCCGCCCATCGGCTGGAACTGAAATGCGTGGTGATAGAGACGCTTACCAGCGCTGAATTGGGCTTGGCGCTGGGACGCGAGAATGTGATACATGCCGCCGTCCAACCGGGCGGCCTGGCAGACCGTTTGATCTTTGATGCGGAACGCCTTTCCGGCTTCCGCGCAACCCGCCAATCCTCAGGGCGACCGAAAGAAAAGCATGAGTGATACCGACGAGACCAAGCGCCCCAAGACGCTTTCGCTGAAGAAGACGGAAATGTCGACCGTCAAGCAGAGCTTCAGCCATGGCCGCACCAAGGCGGTGGTGGTCGAAAAGAAGCGCACCCTGGGCGCGCCTGCTCCCGCCGCCAAGGCCGAAAAGCCCGCTGCCAAGGCCGCCGCCGAACCCGCGCCCGCGCCTGTGGCGGCTGCTGCGGCGCCCAAGGCCGCTGCGCCCGCGCGCGGCGTCGTGCTGCGCCAGCTTTCGGATGAAGAGAAGACGCGCCGCGCCACCGCGCTGGCCGAAGCCAAGGTTTCGGATGCCGAAGCCCGCAAGCACGCTGAAGTCGATGCCAAGCGCCGCGCCGAGGACGACGAGAAGCTGAAGATCGAAAAGGCCGCCGCTGAAAAGCGCAAGGTCGAGGAAGACGCCCGCAAGGCCGCCGACGATATCGCCAAGAAGCGCGCCGAAGAAGTTGCGCGCCGCACCGAAACGCCGCTCTCGACCGTGCCGGGCGAGGCGCCGCGCCGCCGCCTCGTCAACGAGGAAGAAGAAGAAAGCAGCAAGCGCGGTGCGCCGGGCAAGCCGGGCGCGCCCAAGACGCCTGCGCCCGCCAAGAAGGTTGTCGGCGAAGGCGAGCGCCGTCGCGGCAAGCTCACTGTCACCCGCGCCCTGGCGGGAGACGATGAACGCGTGCGTTCCGTCGCCGCCTACAAGCGCCACCTGCAGCGCGTCAACAAGGGTCATCAGGTCCAGGCCGGTCCGGCCGGTCCGCGCGACATCATCGTGCCCGAGACCATCACCGTGGCCGAGCTGGCCAACCGCATGGCCCGCCGCGCCGTCGACGTTATCAAGGTGCTGATGAAGAACGGCATGATGGCGACGCCGAACGACGTCATCGATGCCGACACCGCCGAACTGGTCGCCACCGAGTATGGCCATGTCGTCAAGCGCGTCGCTGAAAGCGATGTGCTGGAAGGCCTGACCGGCGAGGCCGATCCCGATAGCGAGCTGACGCCGCGCGCCCCCGTGGTTACGATCATGGGCCATGTCGACCACGGCAAGACCTCGCTGCTCGACGCTCTGCGCAAGACCGATGTCGTCTCCGGCGAAGCCGGCGGCATCACCCAGCATATCGGCGCCTATCAGGTGCAGCTCAAGTCGGGCCAGAAGATCACCTTCCTCGATACGCCTGGCCATGCCGCCTTCACGGCGATGCGCGCGCGTGGCGCCAAGGTCACCGACATCGTGGTGCTGGTGGTGGCGGCCGATGACGGTGTCATGCCCCAGACGGTGGAAGCCATCGCCCATGCCAAGGCGGCAGGCGTGCCGATTATCGTGGCGGTGAACAAGATCGACAAGGGCGACGCCAATCCGACCCGCGTCAAGACCGAACTGCTGCAGCACGAAATCCAGGTCGAGGATCTGGGCGGCGAAGTCCAGGTGGTGGAAGTCTCCGCCACCAAGGGCCTGGGTCTCGACAAGCTGGAAGAAGCCATCCTGCTGCAGGCCGAACTGCTCGACCTCAAGGCCAATGCGGGCCGCGCCGCCGAAGGCGCCGTCATCGAAGCCAAGCTGGACAAGGGCCGTGGTCCCGTCGCCACCGTGCTGGTGCAGCGCGGCACCCTGCGGATCGGCGACATCGTCGTTGCCGGCGCCGAATGGGGCCGTGTGCGCCTGCTTGCCAATGAACGCGGTGAATCGGTGAAGTGGGCGGGCCCGTCCGTGCCCATCGAAGTGCTGGGCCTGTCGGCCGCGCCGGATGCCGGTGATGAAATGGTGGTGGTGGAAAACGAAGCCCGCGCCCGCGAAGTGGCGGAATACCGCTCGCGCAAACGCCGCGAGTCGCGCCAGGCCTCCAATTCGCGCCAGACGCTGGACCAGTTGCTCAAGACCCGCGAAGTGGGCGAACGCAAGCTGCTGCCGATCGTGCTGAAGGCCGACGTGCAGGGTTCGGCGGAAGCCATCCAGGGCGCGCTGGCCAAGCTGGAAACCGACGAAGTCGGCGTGCAGGTGCTGCAGGCCGGTGTCGGTGGCATCACCGAGAGCGATGTCATCCTGGCGCATGCGTCGGGCGCGGCGGTGATCGGCTTCAATGTCCGCGCCAACAACCAGGCCCGCGAGCGCGCCAAGCGCGACGGCCTCGAAATCCGCTACTACAGCATCATCTACAACGTGATCGACGACATCAAAGCCGTGCTGTCGGGCATGCTGGCGCCGGAAGTGCGCGAGAAGTTCCTGGGCAATGCCGAGATCCTGGAAGTGTTCAACATCACCAAGGTCGGCAAGGTCGCGGGCTGCAAGGTCACCGAAGGCGTGATGCGCCGTGGCTCTAAGGTCCGCCTGGTGCGCGACAATGTCGTGATCCACGAAGGCGAGCTTTCGACCCTGAAGCGGTTCAAGGACGAAGTGAAGGAAGTCCAGTCCGGCCAGGAATGTGGCATGGGCTTTATCGGCTATCAGGACATGCAGAAGGGCGACGTCATCGAGTGCTTCGATGTCGAAACCATTCAGCGCGCTCTTTAGAAACTTTCATCCCGGCCAGCGCGCAGCGCGCGAGCCGGGACCCAACTTTGACACCTGCGCGAAAGCTGGCTTCCCGCTTTCGCAGGAATGACAAGTAAAAGCATGTCTCGTGACTCGCGCCCTCCTCGCGGCGGCAGCCGCCGCACCGGCCGCAATGACGGCCCCACCGGCCCGTCGCAGCGCCAGTTGCGCGTGGGCGAAGCGTTGCGCCATGCCATCGCCGACATCCTGTTCCGCAACGAGATCCAGGATCCCGACCTGGCGGGCGTCTCGGTGACCATCACCCAGGTCAAGCCGTCGCCCGACATGCGCTACGCCACCGTCTATTGCGAACCACTGGGCGGCGAGAATGCCGAGGTGATCGTCAAGGCGCTGAACCGGCACAAGGGCTTCCTGCGCGGCGAGATGGGTCATCAGCTGACCATGAAGTTCACGCCCGAACTGCGCTTTGTCGAGGACGCCTCCTTCGCCGAGGCCCTGAAGATCGACACCATCCTGCGTTCAGAACGTGTCAGCCGCGACATCGCCGCAGCGGATGACGAGAGCGAAGACAAAGAATGAATACGAACACTCCGGCTTTCTCCCCCTGCGCGGCGAAGCCGCTGGCGGGGGGAGATGTCGCAACGAGGTGTCGGCGTTACGCCGACCCGAGTTGTGACGGAGGGGGGCAATAAATGGGCCGCCGTAAAAAAGGTGATCGCGTCCACGGCTGGGTCGTGCTCGACAAGCCGCTGGGCATGGGTTCGACCCAGGCCGTCGCCAAGGTGCGCCATCTTTTCAACGCGCAGAAGGCCGGCCATGCCGGCACCCTCGATCCCATGGCCACGGGCATCCTGGCCATTGCGCTGGGCGAGGCGACCAAGACCGTCCCCTACGCCATGGATTCCGACAAGATCTACCGCTTCACCGCCCAATGGGGGGAAAGCCGCGACAGCGACGATGCCGAGGGGGCCGTCACCGGCACCAGCGCCGCCCGCCCGACCGCTGCGGAAATACAGGCCATGCTGCCCCGCTTCACCGGCACGCTGAATCAGGTGCCCCCAGCCTATTCCGCCATCAAGGTGGGGGGCGAGCGGGCCTATGACCTGGCCCGGGAGGGGGAAGAGGTCGCGCTGGAACCCCGCCCGGTCGAGGTCTTCGAGGCCCGCCTGCTGGCCAGCTATCCCGACAGCGCCGAGTTCGAAATTCTTTGCGGCAAAGGGACTTACGTCCGGTCCTGGGTCCGCGATATCGCCCTGGCGCTGGGCACTTTGGGCCATGTCACGGCCCTGCGCCGGACCAGGCTGGGCGGGTGGGAAGAAAAAGACGCCGTGGCGCTGGATACCCTGACCCCTTTTATGCATAGTCCCGCCGCTTTTGCGTATTTAAAGCCCCTTTCGACCGCGCTGGACGGCATCCCGGCGCTCGCCGTCAGTGGCCCCGATACGGTTCGCCTGCGCTCGGGCAATCCCATTCTCATCCGCGCAAATCTCTTTGCCCGGCTGAAGGATATTCCCGGCGACGAACTCCAGGGGCAGGTCGTCTACCTCCATGAGGAAGACGCCTCGCCCGTGGCACTGGCCGAGATCGCCGAAGGAGAAATTCGGCCGTTTCGCGTCTTCAACTTCGCAACATCCTGATGTCCGGAAGAGAAAAATGATTACCCCAGAACGCAAGCAGCAAGTCATCGCCGAGCATGGCACCAGCAAGGACGACACCGGCTCCCCTGAAGTCCAGATCGCCATCCTGTCCGAGCGCATCACCAACCTGACCGAACACTTCAAGACCCACGCCAAGGACAATCATTCCCGTCGCGGCATGATCAAGATGGTGTCCCTGCGCCGCAACCTGCTGGACTATGTGAAGTCCCGCGATGTGAAGCGCTATGAAGGCATCATCGCCCGCCTGGGCCTGCGCCGCTGATCCGCGCGCTTACAGAATTGGCACGGTCTCGCGCAAAAGCGTGAGGCCGTGCTTTTGCTTTTGTGGCGGATGAGCTGCTGCAAAAGATGGCCCCATGGGGGGCCGAGGAGCGTCGGCGCGAAGCCGGAGCGACCCTCAATAAAGACCGGCCCGCGCGCAATATGGCGGCGGGCAAAGACGAAAGAAAAATCGCATGTTCAATATCCATAAAGAAAGCTTCGAATGGGGCGGCCGCACGCTGACCCTCGAAACCGGCAAGATCGCCCGCCAGGCTGACGGCTCCGTGCTCGCCACCTATGGCGAGACCGTGGTGCTGGCCACCGCCGTCGGCGCCCAGAACGCCAAGGAAGGGCAGGACTTCTTCCCGCTCACCGTCAATTACCAGGAACGCTACTACGCCGCCGGCAAGATCCCGGGCGGCTATTTCAAGCGCGAACGCGCCCCGACCGAGCGCGAGACGCTGATCTCCCGCCTGATCGACCGCCCCATTCGCCCGCTCTTCGCCGACGGCTTCAAGAACGAAGTGCTCGTCGTGGCGCAGGTGCTGTCGCACGATCTGGAGAATGATCCCGATGTGGTGGCGATGGTCGCCGCCTCCGCCGCCCTGACCCTGTCGGGCCTGCCCTTCAAGGGCCCGATCGCCGCCGCGCGTGTCGGCTTCATCAACGGCGAATATGTCCTCAACCCGCTGATCGACGACTACAAGGACTCCAAGCTGGAGCTCGTCGTCGCCGGTACCCGCGACGCCGTGATGATGGTGGAATCCGAAGCCCAGGAACTCAGCGAAGAAACCATGCTGGGCGCCGTGGTGTTCGGCCATGAGCAGATGCAGGTCGTCATCGACGCCATCATCCGCCTGGCGGAAAAGGCGGCGAAGGATCCGCGTCCGGTGCCGGAAGACATCCACGCCCCGGTGCGCGAGAAGATCCGCGCTGCCGCCAGCGCCGAGCTGTCCAAGGCTTTCCAGCTTCCGATAAAGTTCGAGCGCCGCGATGCGCTCAGCGCGATCAAGAAGAAGTTCGCCGCCGATTTCGTCGGCACGGACGAGGGCAAGGTTCCCGCCAACGTCTATGGCAGCCTGCTGCACGATGTCGAAGCCGATGTGATGCGCAACGCGGTGCTGGACACCAAGAAGCGCGTTGACGGCCGCGACCTCACCACCGTTCGCCCCATCCTGGCGGAAGTCGGCATCCTGCCGCGCACCCACGGCTCGGCCCTGTTCACCCGCGGCGAGACGCAGTCGATCTGCGTCGTCACCCTGGGCACGGCGGAAGACGAGCAGTTCGTGGACAGCCTGGAAGGCACCGGCAAGCAGACCTTCATGCTGCACTACAACTTCCCTCCCTACAGCGTCGGTGAGACCGGCCGCATGGGTTCGCCGGGCCGCCGTGAAATCGGCCATGGCAAGCTGGCCTGGCGCGCCATCCATCCGATGCTACCGACCAAGGACCAGTTCCCCTACACCATGCGCGCCGTCTCGGAGATCACCGAGTCCAACGGTTCGTCGTCGATGGCCACCGTTTGCGGCACTTCGCTGGCGCTGATGGATGCGGGCGTGCCGCTGGTCAAGCCGATCGCGGGCATCGCGATGGGCCTGATCCTGGAAGGCGACCGTTACGCGGTTCTGTCGGACATCCTGGGTGACGAAGATCACCTCGGCGACATGGACTTCAAGGTCGCCGGTACCGCCGACGGCATCACCTCGCTGCAGATGGACATCAAGATTTCCGGCATCACCAAGGAAATCATGAAGGCCGCGCTGGAGCAGGCGCAGGGTGGCCGTATCCACATCCTGGGCGAGATGAACAAGGCCCTGACCGGCGCCCGCGCCGAGCTGGGCGAACACGCCCCGCGCATCGAGCAGATCAAGATCCCGGTCGACAAGATCCGTGACGTGATTGGCACCGGTGGCAAGGTGATCCGCGAGATCGTCGAAAAGACCGGCGCCAAGATCAACGTCGAAGACGACGGCACCGTGAAGGTGGCGTCTGCCGATGGCGAGTCGATCAAGGCAGCGCTGAAGTGGATCCGTGGCCTCACCGCCGAACCGGAAATCGGCCAGGTCTATGACGGCAAGATCGTCAAGGTGATGGATTTCGGCGCCTTCGTGAACTTCTTCGGTCCCAAGGACGGCCTGGTGCATGTCAGCGAACTCGCCGCCAAGCGCGTCGAGAAGCCGTCAGACCTCGTCAAGGAAGGCCAGGCCGTGAAGGTCAAGCTGCTGGGCTTCGACGATCGCGGCAAGGTGCGCCTGTCGATGAAGCAGGTGGACCAGGAGACGGGCGAAGA
>Ga0114970_10000428_pt1 | contig 31447 bp, 32 predicted proteins | sample M_140205_XF_Meta_FD_87030 | JGI IMG/M metagenome (GOLD analysis project Ga0114970, IMG submission 87030) | Freshwater microbial communities from Lake Montjoie, Canada to study carbon cycling - M_140205_XF_MetaG | ecosystem: Environmental > Aquatic > Freshwater > Lake | place: Lake Montjoie...
TCGCGAGGAGACCGGCGGCGAGCATGACGCTCGGATTGGAGGTGTTCGTGCAGCTCGTGATGGCGGCGATGAGCACGCTGCCATCGGTGATGGTGTCTTTGATACCGCCTTTGGAATCGACGGTGACTTCATACGAGGTCTTGTCAGAGACGACATCAATGCCAGCAGAAGCGCCATAAGCTTCTGTGCCTGCGTTGCCGACCGCGTTGCCAAGATGCTCGACAACCTGCGTGGCCGGTGCTTTGCCAAAACCGCCTGCTTTCACGTCCGCAACGAGCAGTTCGTTGAATTTGGATTTCAATGCAGGCACCTCGATTCGGTCCTGCGGACGCTTCGGACCAGACACGCAGGGCACGACGCCGCTGAGGTCGATCTCCATCTCGGTGGTGAAGTCGATGCTGCCTTTCGCGGTGGGGATACCCCACATGCCCTGCGCCTTGTAGTAGGCCTCGACGGTCTTGCAAAGCTCTTCACTGCGGCCGGTGCCGCGCAGATAGGCGACGGTTTCTTCGTCCACGCCGAAGAAGCCCATCGTCGCACCATACTCGGGTGCCATGTTCGCGATGGTCGCACGATCGGTGACCGGCAGGCTGACGGCGCCGGGGCCGTAGAATTCGACGAATTTGCCGACGACGCCGAGCTTGCGCAGCTTCTGCGTCACTTCGAGCACGAGGTCGGTGGCGGTGACGCCTTCTTTGAGCGCTCCGGTGAGGTAAACGCCCACGACTTCCGGCACGAGGAAGGTCACCGGCTGGCCCAGCATGCCCGCTTCGGCTTCAATGCCACCCACGCCCCAACCGACGACGCCGAGGCCGTTGATCATTGTCGTGTGCGAGTCCGTGCCGACGAGCGAATCCGGATAATACACGCCGTCTTTTTCGAGCACGCCTTTCGCGAGATACTCAAGGTTCACCTGATGCACGATGCCGATGCCGGGAGGCACGACCTTGAAGGTGTCGAAGGCCTGCTCGCCCCATTTCAGGAACTGGTAGCGCTCTTTGTTGCGCTCAAACTCCAGCGCTAGGTTTTGATTCAGCGCCTGCTGCGTGCCGGCGAAATCGACCTGCACCGAGTGGTCCACCACGAGATCGACGGTCACCAGCGGCTCGACCATCTTCGGGTTCTTGCCGAGCTGCTTCACTTTGCTGCGCATCGCGGCCAGATCGACCAGCAGCGGCACGCCCGTGAAGTCTTGCAGCACGATGCGGGCGACGGTGAACGGGATTTCATACTCGCCGGGCGATTTCGCGTTCCAATTCGCGAGATTCTTCACATCGGCCTCGGTGACCTTCTTGCCGTCCAAATTGCGCAGCAGGGACTCCAGCACGATGCGGATAGAAACCGGCAGCTTCGAAACTTTGCCGATGCCAGCCTTTTCGAGAGCGGGGAGTGAGTAAAACTTGCCGGAGGAGCCGGAACCGGTGGTGAAGGTCTGGGGGGTATTCATGGAGTCTGAAAGGGCACGGGGAGCGTGCAGCAATAGCCATGAGAGCAGGTTTGACACCCACTTTTTTGCATTCATCGACCGTTGGCGATTTTCCGCCGCTTCAGCGCCTGTCGGAATCCTTGGAAACCCGATGCCAGCTCGACTTCCCACACGCCGGACAGTTCATGTACCACCGCGGATTCCCATACGCCTTCCAGCGAATGCCGCCTATGTCCCAAACAGAGCGCTGATGCCCGCACTCACAGCTCACCATCCATTGTCGCGAATCCTTCTCCATGCTCTGCGCCCAAGCGGACGGCAGCACGCGAGTGAAGAACCGCTGAATGAAGGACATGCTATCTTCTGCTTCTTTGACGTTCTCAATGCATCGCATGCCATGCGAGCGTGTGATGTTCCGCATCTTCTGCGTCGGTCTGCATGGCTCCAGCAACAACGGCAGCCAAACCGATCAACACGGCGACTGGGAAGATGAGAATCAGCAGCGGCAGCAGCAAAATGAAGGCGAGCGGAACAAGGATGATGCCCGCTACAGCGGTTTCCCAGCTAAACTGCTGCAATCGCAATCCTACGGGCGGCGTGCCTTGCTGGCCGTTTTTGACAAAAACATGCTCCTGCCGCAGCCAGACAAGCAGAGGGCGGAGCGCGATGCGGAATGGCCGGAGGAAGGTGGCCTGCATCCGGCGAAACTGCCAGACGCGATGAAGACTACGGTTTACAAAACGCGCTTCGGCGTTCTTGGCACTAACGGCCTGTTGAAACGAGGCCGCCTGTCCTCGTGGAGGGAAAGGGATCGTGTTCATGGTGGTATGGTTGGTTTCTGAGTACAACGACCTTCACGCCCGCCTTCTACCAGAAATGATGACTCACCGCTTACTTGCAACGGTTCGACAGCGAACACAGTTGGCATGCGGCGCACAGTTCGCAGGTGACCGTGCGCGGACTTGTCGCGCACTTGGGACAATGCACGCAAAGCATGCAAAATGGCCGGTTGGTACTCGCAGCGGGCGGGGGACAGTTTCTTTTCGTAGCCTTGGTCTGTGAATCCGCGCAGACCTTGGAAGATAGCGTCTGGGTCGAAGCAAGGGTTTTGGTTTTCATGGCTGTGAAATGAGGTGAAACTCGCCATGAATCGTCTGAAACGCGAAAAAGCGCTATTGGCAGATCTGCCAATAAAACGCACTTTTTTTTGCGCACGTTGCATTGCCACTTCTTCTGGGCAAAAATCACCGCATGTCGTCAGTGCAGCCCCCCAAGGAGCAACCCCAGGCCAGTATAAAGTGGAGCGGAGGCGTGCAGCCCTTGTCCGGGCCATGTTTCATTGGTCGCCGGTCAGATAACGACATCCACATCAACAATGTCCAGGCTTCCCGTCGCCACGCGGTGCTGATGAGCCTCAACGACGAGTGGTGGCTCAACGACCTCGGCAGCCGAAACGGCGTCTTGGTCAATGGCCTGCGCCTCACCAGTGCCCGCCGCATGCGCGATGGCGATGAAATTCGCATCGCCAATCAACCCCTCATTTTTTGCCACGGCCAGCAGGGTCCGCCGCACCACAGCACCATCGTGGGCCGCATCACCCAGGTCGCAGCGGAGGCCCATGTCGGCTCACCCGGCGGCGTGGCCTGTGATCTCATCATCGTCTCCACCTTGGGAGAAATCATCGAAGGTGAAAAAGCCGCCCGATGGTTTTTCGGCAAAACCTTGGAGCGCACACCCGGTGCCGCACATCACGCGCTGCCTCCACGGGTGCGGAGTTGGTTGGCCAGCCAACTCATCCCTGAGGCTAAGCCGGCGCCTTTGGAAATCGAAAACCAAGCCTCACGTCAAGTTATCTCCCTTGCGCGTTGTGCGGAAGGTCGCTGCTTCCTGCTGCTGCGTGAAGAATCCGCCAAAAACTCCATCGAACGCCTGCAAAGCCTCGGACTCACATTGCGTGAGTCCGAAGTGATGCACTGGGTCTGCGAGGGAAAGAACAACCCCGAGATTGCCGAGACGCTGGATGTGACGGCGCATACCGTGAACCGCCACATGGAGCACATCTTTAAAAAGCTCGGCGTGGACAATCGCCAGAAGGCCGTCAAGGCGGTGATGGAGCGTCTCGGCGCGTAAATAAATCGTCGCCTTACTTCACCACCGGGGTGAGCACCATGTTGCGATAATCCACATTCGTGTGGTCGCCTTGCAGGTAAAGCGGGCCGGGCTTGAACTCGTCGCTGCTCATTGCGCCGCCGGTGCAGCCGAGCACGGGCTGGTTGTCGATGATCGTCTTGCCATTGAGGATCACTGTGAGGTGACGATCCACAAGCGTGATGTCCAGCGTCTGCCATTCACCAATCGGCTTTTCTGCGTTCACACTTGGGGTGATGCGGCTGTAAAGTGCGCCCATGTGGTGTGAGTCGAGCGGTTTGCCAAAACTCTCCATGACCTGCACTTCGTAAATGCCACGCAGGTAGATGCCGCTGTTGCTGCCTTCCTGGGTGCGCACTTCGGTCTTCAGGTTGAAGTCTTCAAATTCAGCGTCGGTGCGCAGATTGCCAAAATGCTTGTCCTTGGCCTTCACCACGCGGTTTTGCAGCACACCATCGACGACGCTCCAGCCGTTGTCGGCTTCGTTGAGCAAACGCCAGCCAGTGAGATCCTTGCCATTCATAAGCTGGATCGGCTCGCCGAATTTTACCTTCGTGAGATCAGGTGCCGCCGGCACGTCAGCGATGCGCTTGCCGGTGAATTCAGCAGCTTTGCCGACTTCCTTGCCTTCCGCATTTTTCTTTACCGTTGTGAGCTTCAAAACTTCACCTTCGGCTTTCGCGGTGATGGTTTCAGTCGTCGCCACTTTGCCTTCCTTGTTCTTCTGCTCGCGCGTAACGATCAACGTGTCGCCATCCACCTTCGTGCTCGTCGTTGGCACCACGCTGCCACCTCCCCAGAGCACGCTAGAGCTGAGAGCGCCATCTTTGGACTCCACGCCAAGCCAGCCAGCACCACCGCCAGGGATCGTCAGTGCCCAGCGGCCGATGAACGGATTGTCAGCAGCATTCAAAACAGCGCCGAGACTAAAAACGGCGGCGACAGAGAGAGTACGAATCGAGAAGAGCATAAGCAGGCAGGTTGGGTGGTTGTGTTGGGCGTGTAGAAACGGGATTACTTGCGCTGATCCTTCACGCAGTTGGGATCTGCGGGAGTTGGAGGGCCGGTTTGATCGACGGGATGATTGAAAAGATACTGCCACACGGCCTCGTGGATGAATTTGCCATCCTTGTCCTTAACCGCCGCACCACCAGGCGTCACGGAACTATGTGCACGTTTGTCGTCGCCCTTCACATCCGCATTCGTGATGAGGCGCCGGCTGTTCTCAAACGGCGGAGCACTCATGTCCACGTTCACAATCGGCCCGAATTGATTCAATCCCATCATCTCCCACGAGCGGCAGTAGTGATCGCCCGTCCAGCCGCCATCGAGCACATGACTGAAGCCGAAGATGCGATTCGCCGGTGTCGCCGAAGGCAGCGACTGCCAGCTCTCCAAGTTGTCACGTGGCCCGCAGAAACACACCACGCGGTCCACCTTCTGCTGCTTCGCAAAACGCGCTGAAGTCGTCGCGCCGTGCGATGCGCCAGAGAGGATCACCTTATCCCAGCGCAATCCTTGGCCGTCCTCGCGGATGAATTGCTCCCATTTGCCTGCGGGATGCTCCTTCGAGAGCCATTTCACGAACTGAAACGAGCGCTCCATGATGCTGTCCGGTTGCGGAATGCTCACCAGATCACTGCGATCTTCGCCGATGGACGCCTCCAGCCGGATGTCGCCCAAGGTCTTGCCATCATCGCGTCGCGCCGGCGGAATGATGCCAAACCACTTGTTCGCGTAATGCACCTGAATCGCATGCAGCCCGTAGCTGTTCAGCCGCTCAAACAACGGCGCAGTGTGCCCCATGAGCCAGATCACCAGCTTGCCCTGCGGCTTCACTTTCACATCGACACTCGCATTCTGCATGTCCTGCGGCTTCCCCTTCTTGTCCGTGAACACGAAGTCGATCTCAGGATGTTCCTTGGCACGCGGATCAATCTCGCTCGCACGCTTCGAGATCGTTTCAGCGGCATTCAAACTAGCCGCCAACACAAACAAACTGGTGATGATGTTCTTCATAGAGTGATTTAGGATTCAAAACGTAAACCAGCGGAATACGACCCCACGCTGCGAATCGTCGCTCCATCCGCTCGCGTTTGATCCAGTGCCTTCTGAACACGCGGATCGGCCTCGGAGCCTTCGATCTCGATGTAGAAGCGATACTTGTTCGGCTGGCCGCGGATCGGGCGTGATTCGAGGCGCTTCATGTTGATGTCGCTCTCGCTCAGCGGCGTCAGGAAGCGACACAGGCTGCCGGAGCGGTCTGGCAGCTCCACCACGAGCGCCGTGCGGTTGTGTTCGAGCGAAGGTGTGTTCGCCGCGTGCCCGATGAGATAAAACTGCGTGATGTTCGGCACCTCGCCCGCAATCGGGAAATGCAGCACCTGCAAGCCATGCCGCTCCGCGTTCTGCCGTGGCCCAATTGCCGCCGCTCCAGGTGTGACCGCTGCTTTCTCCGCCGCTTTGGCCGTGCTCGGCTCCACGACACGTTTCACGTCGGGATAATTTGCCTTCAACCACTCGTCACCGTGATAAAACGGCATCGCATGAGAATGAATCGACGTGATTTTTTCGCCCGCGCGGCCCAGCAGCGCCAGCTTCACGTCCAGCGTGAGTTCTTCGACAACGCGCAGCTCACACCGCGCATCCACCAGCCGGTCCACCGTGTCGATGATGAAACCGCCTGACGAATTCTCGATCGGCACGATGCCCAGCGCCTCGGGATTCGAGGCCAGAAAATCAAACACATCGCCCACGTTGTCCCGCAGGCTCACCGCCGCGCCAGGAAAGCGCATCTGCGTGATCAGATGCGAAAAACTGCCCTCAGGACCGAGGCAGGCGATGGTTGGCGGTGGATTCATTCGAGCCGTGCATGCTCCGCTGCTGAGGCCCACGGTCAAGAACACCGCGCTGGATTTCATCGCACCCTCGCGTTCCTTTCCGCATGCGTCGCCGTTGGAAAGCCATCCTCATCACCCTGCTCGTTCTCGCGACAGTCGGATGGTGGGGCATTCCCTGGCTCGTGCCGTTGCCGGACGCGCTGCTACAACCACCGCCCAGCTCCACGCTCTACCTTGCCCGCGATGGCACACCGCTGCGGCATCTGCTGAATGAAGACGGGACACGCTCCGCACCACCGGTGAAATTCACGGAGATCCCGAAGACGCTCGTTTACGCCGTGCTCGCTGCGGAAGACAAACGCTTCTTCTCTCACAGCGGCATCGATCCTCTCGCCATCGCTCGTGCTGCGTGGGACAATGCGCAGGCGAAACGTGTCGTTTCCGGTGCCTCGACGATTCATCAGCAGCTCATCAAAAACACCACGCCGCGCACCGGCAAGCGCACGCTTGACATCAAAATCGTTGAAGCTCTGCAAGCTCGCCACCTCGCCATGTCCTGGAGCCGTGAGGATGTGCTCACCGCATATTTGAATCGCATTTCATTCGGTAATCTCATGACGGGAGCCGCCACCGCTGCGTCCGGTTACTTCCACAAGCCGCTCGGCGACCTCACACCCGCCGAATGCGCGTTGCTGGCCGCGCTGCCGCAGTCGCCGAGCCGGTTGAATCCGTTTCGCAGCCTGGAGGCCGTTTTGCCACGTCAGCGCCGCATTCTTGATCACATGCACGCACTTGGCTGGCTCGATGACGAGCAGCATCGCGTCGCTTTGGATCAAAAGATCGTCCTGCAGCGCTTCAGCGGCGGTTTTGAAGCGCCACACGCTGTTGAAATGCTGCGCGGGGCCGCCGATGCCAAAACGATCCGCACCACGCTCGATGCCACGCTTCAGCAACAGATCGAAACGATCATCGCACAGCGCCTGGAGTCGCTCAAAGATCGCCATGTCTCTCATGGGGCGGCCGTGGTCATCGAAAACGCCACCGGAGCCGTGCTCGCACTTGCGGGATCGCGCGATTTCTTCGCGAATGAAGGCGGGCAGATCAATGGAGCCTGGGCACCGCATTCGCCCGGTTCGGCGATGAAACCATTCACCTACCTGCTGGCCTTCGAACGCGGTGCGACGCCTGCGAGCATCGTCGCTGACTTGCCTGTCGAGTTCGCCACCTCATCCGGCACTTACAAGCCGGAGAATTTCTCCCTGCGCAGCTTCGGGCCGATGACGTATCGCTACGCGCTCGGCAATTCGCTCAACATCTCCGCTGTACGTGTACTCGATTCCATCGGCGGCGCTGAAACGCTGCTGCCGCGTCTGCGCGAACTCGGCCTCTCCACGCTGAACGAAGACGCCGCGCACTACGGCCTCGGCCTCACCATCGGCAATGCCTCCGTGCGTTTGATCGAACTCGCCAACGCTTACGCTTGCCTCGCACGAATTGGCCGTTTCAAGCCGTGGAGTTTGCGCAGTGATGCTCCCGCAACGGAAGAACGCCGCCTTCTCGGCGAAAACGAAAGCTGGCTCATCGCCGACATCCTCAGCGACAACCAGGCGCGTGAGATGGCTTTCGGCAGTTACTCCGTGCTGCGCCTGCCGTTCAAGTGTGCTGTCAAAACCGGCACCAGCTCCACCTTTCGCGACAACTGGACGCTTGGCTTCACGCATGAGTTCACCGTCGGCGTCTGGGTCGGCAACTTCGACAATACGCCGATGCAGGACGTCAGCGGCATCACCGGCGCGGGGCCGATCTTTCGCGATGTGATGCTGCACCTGCACGAAAAGCATCCCGCCACTTGGTTTGAACGCCCTGCGGCCATCACACATGCCCGCATCGACCCCCGCACCGGCAAACGCCTCACACCGCTGACGCCGCCATCACGTTTGAGCCGCGAGGAGTTCTTCATTGCCGAAAAGATGCCACCCGTCGCTCAAGCCAGCGATTACGACGCCCGTGGCCGCGCCATCCTGCCGCGTGAATTCGCCGCCTGGATTCCCACCAGCGCCAACTGGCTCGGCGATCTCATCACCACCGCCGAAACGGATGCCAGACCCGTGCTCCGCATCACCAATCCCATCCCGGGCACCGTCGTCATCCTCGATCCCGACATCCGCAACAACGGCAATCGCCTCCTCCTGCAAGCCACCGGCTCGAATCAACCGCGCTGGAGTTGCAAGACGCTCGAACTGCGCACCGAAGACACTCACTCCTTCGCCATCCTTAAACCTGGCCACCACGAGATCGAGCTGCGTGATGAAGCGAGCGGCTTGAGTGCGAGAACGTTCGTGATCGTGCAGGAGGAGTAACATCTCCACGATCCCGAAGGGATCAAAGAAGGTAGCCAGGGGTCAGCTCGCGAAGCGAGTGCAGTCCCTGGACCCGCGCAAACACCCCTCCGCTCAAGGTCGCATCCCGGAGGGATGCAAGAGACGGACAAACGCTCCTCGTTCACGCCGGATTCACGAACGCTTCTCGCATACCGCCGGCATGCGCCCTTGGGAGAAGGATGATCGGGCGGCTTTCCAGGGGCAGCATCTGCTTCGCAGCCTTGCCCCTGGCTACCGGCTTTGATCCCGCCGGGATCGTTTGGTTTCGTCACGATATTCAGCAATGCCAAAGACGATGAGATATGTCGGAATGCCAACGCCAAGGACCTTCCCAACCACAATAAGCCAATGAACATGAAGGTGTGGCTCTTCGATTGGCCCCCAACTACCACCGCCCTCGAAAAATTCCCAATCACGCCAAGTCGCGTTGGATCGACCGCTTAACTTCACAGGCGTTGGAGGATTCCAAATGGGAGACGGCGACGGATAGTAGAACTCTTTGCCGTATGAAACACTGGGTGGTGGATCTGTGTCGGTATATTCATAACGGCACTCGACAATCCAATCCGTGCGCCAAATCTTCCAGGCAAAAGTGGCAAACAGAAGTGAGATGAAAACTAGTCGGCGAGTCATGAGCGACAATTTACCGATTCGCCACAAACACGCGACAGGTCATTACTCCACCAGCCGCTCCCGATACACCTGCCGCGCATGCTCATACGCCGCAACGGCATCATCATGCTCCTTCGGATCAATGAGCGCTTCTTTCTGTGACCAGCATTGATCGACGCTCTTGAGGCACCATTCGAGGCTGCGTTTTTCGCGGATGGGTTTGTCGGCGACGATGACGAAGATCGGGTTCGTGTGGGAGCTGGCGCGAATGCGCAACGCGACCCAGGAGCTGTGAGAAATGGGCACGTCGAAGGTCATGTCGCGTGTCGTTCCATCGGCGATGATATTTTGCTTGGCGACGGCTTCGCCGTTGACGATGACTTCGACAGGAACTTCGCGTGAGGTGCCGATGCGGGCGCGTTCGAGGTCCCAGAAGGGTTTTTGACCGGCGGGGGCGTTCTTGATGCCGGGAATCGGCTGTTCATCGAGACGTGCGGCGACTTTGGCGGTGAGCTTGATTGTGGCGGGCTTGGCGAGCTTCAATTCGCTGCCGTTGACGCCGAGTTCGACGTCGTTGGCCTTGAAGTCGATGAGGTGGCTCTTGCCATCGCTGACGTAAGCACGGCCGGCGCGGATGCCTTCGCACCAGGAGTCGTAGGTGAGCTTGTCGTCGAGTTTCACGTAGGCGCGGCCCAAGCCAACGCGTTCACCGTAGATGCAGGGGAAGTCGGTCTCGCCGCTGATGCGGGTGCGGAAGCCGGCATTGAGCGTGTGATACCAGATGTTCAGCTCCCAGGTGTGCGGCGTATCGACCATCGACAGGAAATCGACGGCAGGCACTGGCTTGCCGTCTGGCCCTTCGACCAGGTGCGTGATATCGACGATGTATTCGCACGCGCCGATGCCATTGAACGGCGGCACGATGTAGTTTGGCAGCTCGTCGGTGGCGCTTTGCATCCCGAGTTTGTATTGCTGGCCGCGAGCGGGGTCGTTTTCGGCGAGCGGCTGCAATCCCCAGCCGCTGTGTGCGGGACCGGTGAGCGCGCCCTGCTTCTTGGCCCACTTGAGCGTGTTGAGGCAAAGCGTGGGCCAGTGGGCAGTGCTGTCGCCGCCGGGATACATCTGCTCCTTGAGTTTCAGCAAGCACAGGTGGCCGCTCTTATGACTGCCGAAGCCGCTGACCTCGACATCGTAACGCAGCAGAAAAGGGTAACGCGATTCCTTGTCCTCCGCGCCGGTGAAGAACTGCTTTTGATAATCGAAACACGGCCCCCAGGTGAGATTCGCGCCGATTTTCAAATCTTCGCCCATGCAATGCCGCGCCATGTCCGGCGCATGCACGCCCTGCGTCGGCACGGAGTAATGCGCGCAGCCTGCGGCGTGGATGTGATGATCACCGCTCCACCAGCCGAGCTTCGAGGGATCGACCCAGCGCTTGACTTGGAACTCCAGCGTCGTGTTTTTGCCGGAGATCGTCACCTTGCGCGATTCAGCGATGGATTCTGGCCCGCGACGAAAGGTGGTGTCGTAAACTCCATCTGGCAGCTTTAGCGATTCACCATCACCGCGATAGATTTGCGGGTGGAAGAAGAAATCAGGCGCGTGGCGTTTGATCTGGCTCGGATAGACACGTCCGGCTTTGTCTTTGATGAGCAGCTCGGCAATGCAGGGTTTCCCGTTTTCATCGGTGATGGCGAGTTTCACCTCACGGGCGGATTGGCAGTCGAAAAGTACGCTCACTTCGTTGCGAAAGCCAAGATCCTGCGTGCCCTGACCGGTGTCGAAGCTGAAGGTGGCATCGCGTTTGCCTGCATCTCGGCTGTAGAGCTGGATGATGCGGTATTCGACGCCGAGGCCGCTCAGATTGGTCTGCATGGGCGGCGCTTCAAACATCTGCATGTCCAGCCAGCGTGCGGAAAGCGCCGGTTGGCCGGGATCACGCGGCTGCGCATTCGGTGCCACGGGCGGTGAGCCTTTCACATACGCTTCCTTTGCCTGCGGACTGCTCCCCACGAGTTTCGCGGTCACGCCTGCTTCATTATCGACGCGCACGAGATACTGCCGCCAACCGGATTCATCGAGAACCGGCTTCGCCGCACCTGCCACCACCTTCACGCGCTGCTCGGGTGTGATGGTGATTTGAAACAGCGCATGCGCATCAAGCACGGTTTGCGCCTTGGTGGCGCTGGCGGCGTCATTTGCCTGAATGCAGGCTTTCAGCGTCGTGATCTCATCGGCACTGAACGGCGAGCCGAGGTAGTTCGTCGCATCAATGAGCCGCTGAGTAGCAGCAAGGAAGGGCTGGGGTTCGACTTCCGCCGCGAGAGCCAGAACAGCGCCCAGCACGAATCCACCGATCCAAAGTGACGTCTTCATGCGACATTAACGTGGCTGGTGCTCACGACTTGCCGATCAGATCCCTTTCAACCGCTTCATGATAGCGGTCGGATCTTGTCGAAGATCGAGAAGGGCATGGAGAATGACGCCGCGCCTCTCCGCGATATAGAACAAGCCGTAGTGCCGATTGAAGACCAGCACCCGTCGCACTTTGCCACGATGAACGACAGGCCCGATCTCGGGAAACGCCTCCAGCAACCGCACGGAAGAAAGCACTTCGTCGTAGAACCGGTCGCCGGCACCTTCCTCCCAGGCTTCCTGATGCTCGTAGATACGCTGTACATCTGACTCGGCACCAAGCGTCCAAACCGCGTTCATGCGCGGGAGACAGCAAGTCGTTTTTTGAGTGCCAGAATACCTGCTGTCACCTGCTCTGTAGTGCGCACGGCGTCAGGATTTGCTTCGTGCTCCTGAATTCGTTCATCGAGCAATGCCGCTGTCTCCACATTGATGGAGCTGTCTCGTGACACATCCTGCCATAGCTCCCAAACGAGCCGCAGTTTTTGATCAACGGTGAGCGCACCCAAGGCGGGCATGGTTTCCAGAATCATGCTGAAAGATGACCATAGTGCAGCAAGTGGCAACGCCTTCTTTTGCTACACCACCACCAGCATAATCGCGCTCATCATCAGCAACGCACCCGCGAGACGCCAGCGCATGACTTTGGGGCCAAGGTGCTGCTCGGCATTCACGAACCAGTGGCCGACCATCCATACGAGGCCGACGCTGAGCAGGCCACGCGAGGCATAGACGATGTTGGTGGAAGTGGCTTTGCCGAAGACCGCGATCGTGCTGACGAAGGTGATGCTTTGCACGCCGAGCAGAACGGAGCCGCCGCCAAGCCACGACCAGGCACGACGCGGAATGGCACTCAACGGCGCTGAGAAACGGAAGATGAGGCCGAACGACAAAAGGGCATTGATCCAAAAGATGCATGGCAACAATCGGCCCGGGCCCCAGCTTGGGCCCCATTTCTGTACGAGCACATCAAAGACCGCGAATGCCACCGCACCGGTGCCGCCGGCGATGAACGTGATGAGCAGATGGCGCGGTGGTTGGTCGGCGTCTTTGCGATTGAGAAAGGTAATGCCGAGCACGCTGAGGAAGGCGGCAATCCACAGTTTCATGCCGACGGCCTCACCAATGAGCAGCGGTGTGAAGAAGGCGACGAGGATCACCTTCAAACCAAACACCGGCACCGCCACGGAGACATCGCCCTTCTCCAAGGCGAGAAACTGCGAGAGTTGGCCGACAAACAGGCACAGGGCGATCACGCCGGGCTGCCAGAGCAATTCTCTTTCCACCGGTGGCCCACCGAGCAGCCAGAGCAGCGAGAACAGCGCCGCGACGATGATATTCGCCACGAACGTCGTGCGCCAAAGGCCAACGCCGAGATCGCTGGAGCGTTTCAGCACGAGCGCCCCGAATGCGTACAAAAGGGCGGCAATGAGCGGAAACAGCGTGGTAGCGAGAGCGGGGGACACTCGTGCTCTTATCACGCTCAGGCTTGCTATCAAGGTCGAGAATCCCGGGCGCTTCAGCCGCCACTTGCCACGCGTGACACGCTCGCTAAGGCAGAGCCCCCAACCTTTTTTTATGCCCAATTCGTATCCTGATCAATCTGTCGCCGTACTCTTCAGCGGAGGCGACTCACCCGGCATGAACGCTTTCCTGCGCGCCATCGTGCGCCTAGGCCTGAACCGCGAAAAAATCGCCGTGCTAGGCATTCGTGACGGCTACCGTGGCCTTGTGCGCTCAGCCCGTGCGGTGAATGGCGATGCAGAAGCGCTGGTTCGCCTCAAAAGCACCATTGCATCACATCCTGGCCGAGCAGGTCTCATCAATGAACAGCTAGACATCATTCGAATGGACCACGCCAGCGTGAGCGGCATCATGGGTAAAGGCGGCACGATCCTGGGCTCCGCACGCTGCTTGGAGTTCCACACTCCAGAAGTGCGGGCGAACGTCATTCGTTTGTTGAAGGGCTTGAATGTGCGGGCGCTCGTCGTTGTCGGTGGGGATGGCTCTCTGACGGGAGCGAAGCTACTGGCAGAAGAAAGTGATCTGCAGATCATTGGTGTCCCGGCAACCATCGACAATGATTTGCAATTCACCGACATGGCTCTGGGCGTGGATACCGCCGTCAAAACACTTGTTTGGGCCGTGGACCACTTCATTGACACAGCCCGCAGTCACCGTCGCGTCATGGTGCTGGAAACCATGGGGCGTGAGAGCGGTGACCTCGCGCGCATGGCCGGCTTAGCGTCTGGCGCAGAAATGATCATCACGCCAGAGGGAGGCCCCATCACTGATGAGGCCATGAAAGGTCTCGCCGCCAAGATCGAAGGCGCGATGACTCGTGGTCGCGGCCACGCCATCGTTCTGGTGGCGGAAGGGGTTCAGTTTGACCCGCCGCAGAAGCGCAACCGCGCCTATGTGCTCATGGATGCCTTTCAGCAGTATTTTCAACGCTCAGGCGCTCCGTTCCCTGATCTCGAAGTGCGACCTTCCGTGCTCGGCCATCTTCAGCGTGGTGGTCACACCACACCGCAGGATTGCATTCTCGCGGCCCGCTTCGCCGATCGCGCATGGACAACCATTCTCACCGAGAAAAGCAAAAACGGCATCACGGCGCTACGCAAAAACGTGATCGAGATCGTGCCCTATGGCGCGCCAGACATGCCTGAGCGTGCGGCGTTCTCCAAAGAAATGGAGAAGCTGCATGAGGAGTTGAGCTCCTGGTAAGCCTGCCTCACGGCTGCTTGAGCCACCGATCCATCCACTTCAGCGTCTTCTCCCACATCTCGGGCAGATACACGTGTCCGACGCCTGGATAAATTGCATTCTCGAAGCGCTGCGGTGCATCAGCGCCATGCAGCGCGTAGACCTTGCTCACGATCTCGCCAAGGTGCTTCACGCCATCAATCGGTGAGCCGCCATCCTGATCGCCGGTCATGAACAGCATCGCACTTGGTGCTCCAAGCGCGATCACGGCTTCGCTGTCGAAGTTTTTGAGCATGCCGGGGACGAAGTAGTAAATGCCGTGTGCTTTAAGCATGCCGGCGCGGATCAGCTCTTCATAGCGCGTCATGCAACCGACGCACACGGCGGCCCGCGGACGCTCATCCATCGCCATCACCCACCAACTGCGTGTCGAACCCATGCTGATGCCGGTGACGCCGATGCGCCATGCATCCACTTCTGGACGCGAGCACAGATAATCCAGCGCCGTCAGATCATCGCGCACGATCATGCCCCACATTGTGCGCCCAGCCCAGAGATTGAACTTCGCAGCCGTCATCTCCCCTGCGCTGCCCTTTTGCTGTGGCCCATCCGGCCCCTTGCCGTTGCGTTCGCCAAAACAGGGCGCGTCGATGCCTAGCACGACATAACCCGCTTCAGCCAGTGCTGGACCTGGCGCTACCGGCGTCGCATTCGTCTGCAACAGCTCCTGTTTACCGATGTCATACTGCCCACCGTGCCAGTGGCAGTAAAGAATGGCTGGAGCTTTGCTCTGCGCGGTCGCCTGCTTCGGCACAAACACATAGCCCTTCACGATTTCGCCAGCGCCATTATCAAACTGAATCGTTTCGTGCGTGTAAGTGCCTTTGTCCTCTTTGCTGATCACTTGAAACGCGGACAATGGTGGCCGCGACGGCAGATCGCCGAGAAGTTCGGTTAACTTTGCCCGGATTTCACCACGCCGCTTTTGCCATGCCGCCAAATCCGTTGGCACCTTCAAAGGTGGGGCGATCTTCGCGTGGGCCAGCCAGGCCTCGGCATTGGGTTCAGCGGCTTGCATAGAGGAGAGGAGGAGAATGAAACAAACTGCAGTCGTGCGCATGCGCTGGTTTTAACAGGCTGCGAAATTTCCCGCAACATGGATGCGCGCCTTTCGTTCTCACCGTCCCATGAAACACACCAGCCTCCTCACCCTCGGCCTCGCATTGACCGCTTTTAGCGTTCGTGCCGAAGACAAACCGCTTCTCGCCGTTCCTGGCAAAGTCATTTACGAAAATAAGTTCGATGCTGCACCCGGTGAGCCTTGGAAGGTTGCCAAGGGCAAGTGGGAACTCGTTGAGGGCGCGATGCGCGGCTCGGAACTCGAAGCAGACCAGCACGGCGCAGTGAATCGTCTGCCAAACAAGCTCCAAGACTTTGTTGTCGAGTATGAATTCAGGTTTCAAGGCGGTAAGAGCACCAGCCTTTCCATCAACGCAGCCAAGGGGCACATGGCGCGGATCATGATCACGCCGACGTCTGTCGCGGTGCAGAAAGATGACAACGATAAAGAAGGGCCAGACAAAGCGGCCATCTTTGCCCGTTTCCCCTCTGAACTCGCTTCCGGCTGGCACAAGGTCCGCCTCGAAATGATCGGCGACATGATGCTGGGCAAAGTTGATGACCTCGCCGCTTGGGGTGCCAACGACCTCTTCAAGACTGAAAAGACGCCCGGTCTCACGGTTTCCGGGCAAAGCGTCGATTTCCGCAATTTTTCCATCCGTGAAGCCACACTGAACCCTGCTTGGGAAGATGTGAAAGCCACGCTGCCAAAGCCCGGTGAGAAAGTGACTCCCGCGGCTCCCGCCAAAGGTGCGGCGAAAGGCAAAGCTCCCGCCAAGAAAAAGGCGGAGTAAGCCGGTGGATTGACTTGGCCGTGCGTCCTCGTTAAAAGGGCGCATGGCATTTCCTCTTCGTTCTCCTCGTGATCTGGTCGGCGGCATCGCCGTCTTTGGCCGCATCCTTGATAAAATCCGTCTCAACGCCAAGGAAGGCAAACTGCCCCACGGCTACCATCTCGGCTACATGCCGGGCAACCGCACGTTCGATGAACGCGTCTGCAAGTTTCTCGGAGTGGATTTTAGTGAGCTGTCAAAACGCACGCTCGAAGGCGGCACAGACGAGGAAATCCTCGAATGGTGCTGCTTGAACGGCACCCGGCCCACGGCGGAGCAGATCGAAATCTGGAACGGTTTCATGCACAAACGTGGCTGGCGTGATACGGGATCTGCTGGGCTCGTGAAGCAGCGCGAAGAAGCCGGACTCGGTTATCGCGAGGATCTCGTGACCTTCTTTGACGTGATGGATGTCGAAGAAGGCCGTGCGCCGTAAGCGCGCGAATCAGAAGCCGCGTGGAGCCATCGAGTAGAGGCCCATGGTGACATCGTAGGCATCGAGCAGGGCCATGCGCTTGAGTTCATGGCCTGCGCCCCAGGAGTCGGTGAAGAGCACCTGGTTCTTCGCCAGGTTGTAGCCAATGACCATGCGCATGTGGCCGCCACGTGTTTGTCCTCCGCCTGGAAGCGGAGGATCTTCGGGCTTCTCGCCAAGCATGAGACCCCAGAGCAGCGGCACGCCCTTCTCGACATTCTCTTTGATGAGGGAGAGGAACTCTTTCTCGGACACGCGGCGCTTGCGACCAGCAGAGTAATACAGCTCGGGATTGATCAGCGGCTTGAAGGTGACTTTGAACGCACCGTCGATCTTCGCGAGGCTCTTCTGCATCGTCATGATATTGGCACCGCTTTCGGCATCGGCACTGACGAGCTTAGCCATCTCATGCTGGTCACAAGGGATGCGCATGTATTCAAACAGGCGCTGGCAGCTTGCGGCGACGCAGTAGCCCTTCTGCCCTTGATCGACCATCGGCAGGCCGGAGATATAGACATCCCCTTCGGGCGTCTTTTTGACGCGCTGGAGCAATTCCATGCGCTGCACGCCCACCGCCAGCTTGCCCATACTCCAATCGGCCTGATTGGGTGCGGCGAGCTTCAAGCGCAGGAATTCAGGCTTCGTGACCTTGCCGGGCGTGTTGTACTCGTTGTATTCGAGCAACGCGATTCCCGTGGGCGCACTCCACATCCAACCCGTGACCGGCAGCGCGGCATTGGCAGACATGAGCTGCTTTTTTGGGGCTGACTTCGTCACCTGGCCGAGGTTCTGGCCGATCAATTTGAAGATGCGGTCGAATTCCTTCAGTTCGATGTCGCCGGAATCACCGCGATTGTAGAACGAGATCGTGGCACGTGCCGCTTTGCCATTCACGAACTCCAGAATGGCTTCCTCCACCTTGATGGAGCCGCCGAACATCGTCAGGTTCGTCTCCGCGTTGCTGAACATGTGCCGCGAAAAACGGGCGCGGTCTTTGCTGGCGCTCACCCACTCAAACTGCGGTGCCTTCTGCTGCTTTTCCTGGTCTTCGAGCTTCAGCACATAGTTTTTCTCGAAGCTCTCTGGACTCCATTGCCACAGCTCCGCGAAGTTCAGCAGCGCATCGAGATTGGCAGAGAGTTCGGGCAGCCTGCGCTCCTGGGCGGGTGCCAGACATGGGAGGCATGCGACGAAGGAAACGCAAAGAACGGAAGCAAGACGAATCATGCGACCTGTTTTACCCGCTTCGCACCGCTGGTGTCAATCATTGTCCACGTTTCGAGGCAGTCTAAAGGGCCGCAGAACGAGCGCATAATGCCAGGCATCTTTTCCAAGGGCTTCCGCGAGGCGCATCTGCGGGATATGAAGACGCTCAAGGGCTGGCTGGTGTGGGTGTGAGCATCTGGGCTGTTTGAAGGTTAACAAAAAAATGGAGTCGCTCGTAAAACGTCAAAAGCCAGACTGAGTTCCGTGAGTCTTCACAAAGCAGTGCATTATATGAAAAAACATCACCGACTTGGCGTGATCTTTTCGAGGCGAATAAAATATCAAAAACGACACTCGGAGGATTCGCCCGCCAGCGCTCGATGTGACATGGCACAAAACCACAACTGGTTTCGACGTGAAGAAGCGCTCTGGTTACACGGAGAAGAAATGAGTCGATGACATCACTGTCAAAATCAAAGGCGGGAATAATCCCCATTTTCGTGCCGTTGATTGGCGGCAAGGGCACGAGGACCGCATGTTTCATAAGCGGGTCAAGCTGCCCGCAGTCGAAAGACCTATTCCGTGCTGCTGCCAGTTCACCATGCACCGCGCGATGTAGCTCGGCAAGCGCGGTGGAAATAATGAGATTGCGAGCTTTGGCATCGTTTGATTCGCCCGAGAGCCTGCATGGATCGCAACATGGAACGGTGATGCGTTGTAAGTCAGGACACCGTTTTTCAAAGAAACAGCGGGGAGGGACGTGGTCCTTCGTCACACCATTATTTTTACCGCAGTAGATGCAAAGCGTCTTTTTCATGGGCTATGATTGCCCAAAATAGACGATTGCTCATTCTGAAATTTGGCGGCCTCGCTTGGGCCTACTGCGAGGAGGGGCCTTTCCTCCTTCGAGTTTCGGCTTGATTCGGATGCCCATACACTTATGAATTTGCCTCGTTCCAACATAAAATGACGAGGGGTCTCACCCCAATCACAGCACCAAGTCGACACCAATTTTATGTTTATTGTCGGAATACAGCACAACACAAACAGCAACGCTATCTCATGAGCATTTTCAAAAATCTTTTTGGACCAAAGAATAACTCAAGGCACCACCATATTTTTGCTCACAAGGTGCTTCGGGATTTCATGTTCTCGAGTCCCGTGAATGCCATTGTGAAGCTTGCGGGGGACTCACATGTTGAGCTTTTTGATAGATGTTTGGCAGTAGCCGATGCAATGGTGCCAAATGAAAAGCGTGGCTTTTCATCAAAGGACATTCATGTCCAACACATGCTGATCGATGAATGCCCATGTATCATCGTCCAAATGCCGGAGGTCCGCAATCCGCTGGAAGCGTATTTCATTGGGATTGTAAGCCGACTGCCGCTTTCCCGCCTTGATGAGGCCGAAGGAATGGCTGCTGATAATGTTATAGAATATTTGACACTCGAGCATTCAAACCAGAGCGGCCACCCAAATGTATATGGCGGCTGGCGTTCTGACGGTGCACACATTTTTTTTGGTACTAATTCAGAACCCACGTTTGCTGCTTTTCATCATTGGTTATGCACGATCGGTAGCCGCAACTGTCCCTTAGCAGTTACTCCAGCATCAGCTTTTCAATAAAACGCACGCACAGCATCGAATGAGGATTTGAGCCGCTGAACAGCAAGAATTCCGTTCATGCCTGACGAAAAACTGCCACTAAGCCTTCATCCTGTTCGCAGTCTGGCTCAAACCGGGCCGCAACACAGGAGGATCGTGAGGAAAAAGATGCCAGGCATCTGTCCTGTCCCCACAGCACCACCACCATACCAATACGCGCCCGCCTACGGGCGAGCGTGCTCAAAACACACTTTCTCCTTCGTATTCATGTCGCCTGACCCCGTTTTCTCTATGAATTCACAAAACGACGAATCCGAACTCGTTTCTCATCTGGAGTATTTTTCGGATCGATTGCTCCGCGTTTTTTCGCACTTTTTCTTTGTGGTCGAATTTCACGAAGACAAAGACTTTCTCCATCCGCCCTCGCGCGAGAACTCCAGAGCCATAATGCTGCATGTGATGGGTGATGCCTGTCTTAACGAAACTCTTATGGCGCTTCGCGACCTTAACGATTTTCTAATTCCGCGCGAATGTCCAAGTAGGAAAAGCAAAGCCAAAGCTAATGATCTGTTGGCTTCGGACTTTGGTTGCCTGGAAAAGAAAACGTTCTTGAGCGAGACGGAACGAACGGATATTAACCAACTGGTCGCCCATACCACAAAGCGTGGCCCCGAGGTGTACCAGTATCCGTGGGATGTATGGGAACTCGCGTCGAAGTGCATTGCTCAGTGTTCGTCGTTTTTGCAATGGATTGAGCAACAATATTCAACCCATTTTTTGCTTTTCACTGCGGCTCTCAATTGCCGTGCTACGACTCAGAAAATCTACAACGCTCTCGAATCCCAAAGACGGGAAAGATGAATTGAAATGTGTCAGAACTGCTCTGCTTTGCCCTGAAAAAAGGGCCATGCGCTCAATGCACCACTAGCCTTTGTTCCATTTCTCGTACGCCTTCCCGATGAGCACGAGGATTGCGAGCACACCAATACTTTCTAGCCAATTTAAGTCACGGCTAGATTCGGCAAATATGGGGATCAAAGTCATTATTTCCATCTGGGCACTAGGTTAAAAATACCAACGGCAAACGATGTCAAAACCCCACCGGGCATTTGGTTCTTTTTGGGGGTCAGAATATTTTCTTATACCACGGCTGTTTATTGTACTCTTCTTTGAGCTTGAGCCAGGAACCGAGTCTGAAAATCGCCATCATGCTCGTGTTTCCTTTGATTACGACACCAGTCGAACCATCGGCCCTCTTGGATTCCACCACTTTCGACGTTCCATTGTTAGTTGTTTTGGTAACAACCCAATCTGGCCCAGTGTCCCATTTATTCAGAAACACCCAAGCCTCGGCTTCGGTAATGCCACTCTCGTTTTCGAAGGAGTATTTGATCTCGACAACGGTGTTGTCGACGATGAAAAAGGATGTGTTGCCGGTAAGAGCAAAAGCACACGCTACCATCTCTTTACCCGCAATCTTCCCCATCGACATTTTAACTGACGGAGGACCATACCTACCCTCAAGCTGCTGCTTCGTAATACCCAGGCTGTTTCCGAATAAAAGCATTGGAACCAGAGTCAGGACGAAGGCTATGAGTTTCGAGTTCATGGGAATGCTGCTGTGAGTCTAATTAAGGCGACCAAGGCTATCATCCACTCCGTGAGGCGCAACATCCGGTTCACCGAGAAAACGTCAGGCTGCAACTGGTTGCCAAATTCTCTGCTTCATCAAGCGACCTTCGAAAAGATGCCAGGCATTATGCAGGCATTATGCCCGGTTTGAGCCGTCAATCTCAGGATTTTGGCCGAATTCTCGGGATGCTGGCGGGATTCCTGGGTTGCGGACCGGCGCTCCTGAGAGCGCGGTCTGGACGGTCAAGAGCGCGGCGTGGCTGGACGGGAGCGCGGTCTGGGCGCTCGAGAGCGGTGGCGGCATGCTCGGGAGCGACAACGGGAACCTTGGGCGCGGGGCGTGGAGTCCTGGGAGTGGGAACTGGCAGCCGGGGAGCCGGGACTGGCTGGTCGAGAGCGCGGTCTGGACGGATGGGAGCGCGGACGGCGCTCCTGGCGGTTTTCAGACCGCTGTTCAGCGCCTGGCTTGGCGGGATTTGTGGGTGGCACGCACTGCGGCGGGCACCGGCCACGCGGGGCCACGCGGGACAGCGGGCGGCGTGGAGGGAGGGCGTTTTGAGGCCGTGTCGCCGCTTTTCGTACTTTTGCTCTTTTTTGTCTTGGCATTTCACGTCCCGTTTCTCAGACTCTCACTCGTTAGGTCAGTCATTCACTTCCCGCTGCAACCGTAGATCATGGCGAATAGAATTATCAGGCTCGATGAGGGCTGGCGACTCGATGAGGGCCACCGGCTGGATCAGCCGCCGAATGTTCCGGCACCCGTGACTCCTCTGCGGAAACGGCGGCGCTCCAACAACCAATCCAACACCATCATCCGTATGTCTGATTACATTCCTTCCAAACGTGAGCCGCGCCGTGCGTGGCTGCAAAACATCAGTGAGAAAGCCGCCGCGCAAGTGGTGGCAGGCGGTGGCACGGCCCCCGTGGCCACGAACCTGACGGCTGCGGCCGACGCCCTCATCGCGGCCTACGCGGAGACGGACTCGGCCAAGACCACCTACGAGGGCAAAAAAGCCGTGGAAACCGACACGGAGGCCACGCAGCTCGCGGCCATCCGCAGCATCTTCACCACGCTGAAGGTGCTGCCGACTTGGAAGTCCTCGGGTGCGGACGCGCAATTGCAGTCCTCATCGTCGAGTTCCCAGTTTGATCCGAGCACCTACAAGCCGGTGCTCAGCGTGGAGATGAAGGGCGGCCTCATCACGCTGGACTTCAAGAAGAAGGGCGTGGATGCGCTGGCGATTTACGGCCGTCTGCGCGGCACGCTGGGCTGGACGAAGCTCGGCGTGGACACCTCCTCGCCCTACATTGATGGCCGACCGCTGACGACGGCGGGCGTGGCGGAGATCCGCGAGTACATGGCGCGCGGCATGATGGATGACGAGGAAATCGGCCTGGAGAGCGACATCGTGAGCATCGTCTTCGGCGGCTAGGAGGCTCGCTGCGCGAGCGTTTGCGGTGGTTTGCCGTGGTTGAGGGCGCTTCGCGCCGTTGACCGTGGTTTTGCCAGACAGGTGCTCCGCACCACATCCTACTCGTCCTCCTACTCCTACTCGTCCTCGATTCTTCCGCTTCACCGGCCCCCCAGAAGCTCCGCGCGACACTCCACACGCCTTTTCGAGGACGAGTTCGAGTAGGAGGAGGAGAACGAGCCGGAGGCGGACTCATGTCCGCTGCTACCCTCAACAACCGTCAACCACTGCAAACAATCGTCAACCATCGCAAACTCAATGTACGATCCTTCCATCCCCGCCGACCATGCGGACCTTACCGGCGCGATGTTTCGCGGCCAGTTCACCGGCCTCAAGGATTTGATCGACACGATTCCCGTTGGGCCGCCGGGCCAGAACGGCAGCGATGGCACCAGCGTCACCGGCGCGATCATTGATGGTACCAACACGCTCAATCCCGGCAGCCCGGCGGAAGCCAGCGTGAGCTGGGACGGTGCCAATGTACGTTTTACGTTTGGGATACCCAGAGGACAAGACGGCCAAGCTGGGCAGAACGGTGGCAATGGCAATGATGGTGGGCAAGGCCCGCCGTTCACCAACTTCATCGTTGATGGGGTGAACATGCTGAACCCGACTGATCCCGCCTCCGTGCAAACGATCTTCGATGGCAGCGCTGTTCGGATGGTCTTCAATATCCCGCGTGGCTTTACCGGCAACGATGGCGGCACGGGCGCACAGGGCGGACCGGGGCCGCAGGGGCCGCCGTTTGCCAACGCGGTGGTGGACAGCGTGACGACGCTGAATCCCGGCGAGAACGCCACGGTGCAGACGAACTTCGACGGCAGCTTGGTTCATTTCCAGTTCGGCATCCCACGCGGCAATGACGGCTCCGGCCCGCAAGGACCGCCCGGTGAGGTGACGAATGCGCAGCTCAGCAGCGCCATCGCGGGAACGAGCAACCTCAGCAATGCCGTGGCGACGCTGGACACGCCGTTTGCGAATGATCCACCGACGCTCGCTGATTTGGAAGTGATGCGGGCGAAGATGAACGAGCTGATCATCGCGCTGCGACGATAAAACCGGGCGCTTATTTCGCCACGACACTTGGTCGATCAGACGTGAGCACCTGCTGCAACGGCTTGGGATAGACGCCGAGGATGAGAATGATGACGGCGAGAACTCCGGCGACGGCTTTGGAGGCGGTGCTGATGCTGAGGGCGCTGGTGTCGGTGCCTTCGGTGGTGTACATCGCGAGGACGGTCTTGAAGTAGTAGTAGAAACCGGCGGCGGCGGCGATGACGGCGCAACTGAGGGCGCCCCAGTAGCCGTGATCGACGAGGCCGAGGAAGACGAAGAGCTTGCCGAGGAAACCGGCGGTCAGCGGCAGGCCAGCGAGCGAAGCGAACGAGATCGTCATGAGCAAGGCGAGCGTCGGATTGCGTTTGGCGAGGCCGGCGAAGTCTTTGATGTCTTCGCCAAGGCCGTTGGCGCGCATGAGGCCGAGGCCGAGGAAGCCGAGGACGGTCATCGGCAGATAGGTGGCGAGGTAGAAGGCAACGATGCCGCCGGAGGAGAGGTCGAAGCGGGCGCTTTCGCGGCAGGCGAGGGCGAGGAGCAGATAACCGGCGTGGCTGATGCTGGAATAGGCGAGCAGACGCTTCACGCTGGTCTGGAACATCGCGGGCAGGCTGCCGAGCAGGACGGTGAGCGAACCGACGACGAGAAGGAGCGATTGTACTTCGACGGCGATGATGGAGCCTTCGGCGAGGAAGGCATCGAGTGCGCGGGTGAGGACGACGAAGCCTGCGGCTTTCGAACCGATGGAAAGGAAGGCGGTGACGGGCGTGGGAGCACCTTGATACACATCGGGCACCCACATGTGGAAGGGTGCGGCGGCGACTTTGAAGCCGAGACCGCAGAGCAGCATGGCGGCACCGAAGAGGGCGGCGGTTTTGCTGGTGGCAGGATTGGCGAGGGCTTTGGCGATGCCGTCGAAGCTCATTGTGCCGGTGGCGCCGTAGATCCAGGCGATGCCATAGACGAGGATGCCGGTCGAGAGAGCACCGAGGATGAGGTATTTGACGCCAGCTTCGAGGCTGAAGGCGCTTTTGCGTGCAAAGGCGACGAGGACGTAGAATGAAACAGTGACGAGTTCGAGAGCGACGAAGACGGTCACCAAATCGCGTGCTGAGGCCATCCACATCATGCCGACGCAGACGATGAGGGGCAGGCTGAACATTTCGGCGAGTTTGCCATCGACGGTGTAGCGCGAAAGGTAGGGCGCGCATTCGAGCGTGAGCCAGAGCACGAGCAATGTGATGACGAGCGCGAAGCCTTTGTAGAACAGGGCGAGTGTATCGAGCTGATGCCAAGGCTGGATGAAGCTGGGCAGGCTGGCGGAGTCGTGGTTCGCGAAGACGAGCAGCACGAGGGCGAGCGCGGTGCCAGCGATGGCTGTGAGGCCAAGGGCGCGGCGGGAGATGTCGGGCTTGAAGGCCTCGACGAGCAACAATGCAAGTCCGAGGAGGGCGAGGCCGGCTTCGATGGTGAAAACGCTCATGGTAGGGGCTACAGCGCGGATTTCATGAGGTTGAGCAGCAGCCAAGGGCAGCAGCCGGTGACGAGCAGCGTGGTGGCGAGCAGGATGAACGGCACGCGCTGCGAAACAGCAGGGTCAGTCATGAACAGGCCGGTGGTGGCATTGCCGTGGAAGATGCCACGATAGGCACGCAGCATGTAAACGGCGGACATCACGACGCCCCAGAGGGCAAGGAAGACAGTCCAGTGAAGGTTGCTCAAGGCAGCCGCTTTGAAGCTGGTGAAGCTGCCCGCAAAGATCATCACCTCACCGGCGAAGTTGGTCAGACCGGGCAAACCGATGGAAGCAAAAGCACCGAAGGCGAAGAGCACGGTGAATGCCGGTGCATGCGTGGCAAGACCGCCGAGCTTGCTGTATTCGAGGGTGCCGAGTTGGTTGCGCATGCGACCACAGAGGCCAAACAGCAACGCGATGGACACACCGTGAGCGAACATGAGGATCACCGCACCCTTGAGGGCGACTTCACTGCCTGCGGCGATGCCGAGGAAGATGAAGCCCATGTGCATGACGCTGGAATTGGCAAGAGTGTCGTCGAGACGGTTCGCATGGATGGTGACGAGGCCCATGACGAGGATGTTGCCCAGCAGCATGAGCAGCAGCGTGTTTTGCACCCATTCAACATGCACGCCTTGCGGTAGCAGTGGCATGGCGATGCGAATGAGACCATAGAGCCCGAATTTTTTCAGCACGCCGGAATGGAGCATGGCCACAGGCGTCGGTGCGGTGGCGTAGGCCGGTGCAGCCCAGCTATGGAAGGGGAACAAGCTGACGAGAGAGCCAAAGCCGAGGAGCAGAACAAAAAAGATCTGGCCTTGTTTCGCGAGGGGCAATGGCGTGAGGGCGGCTTGAGCACGCAGGGCTTCAAGGTCGAAGGTAAGCTTGGACCCGCCGCTGAATTCGAGCACGAGCCACACAAGACCCGCGAGCAGCACCAAACTGCCAGCACCGAGGTAAATCGTGGCTTTCCAAGCCACCGCCTTGCGTTGCGCGGCATCGGCACGGCCATGCAACGCAATCATGAGGAAGGTCGGGATCAGCGCGAGTTCGTGGAAGGCGTAGATGAAGAAAACGTCGGTGGTGAGGAAGGCACCGAGCGCACCGCCGCCGATGAGGAGCGATGAAATGTAGAAGATGGCGGGGCGATCCTGAATCTGCCAGATGGCGGCCAGCATCACCAGCGTGGTGAGCAGGGCGAGGATGAGCGAGACACCATCGGCTCCGACGGCGAAGCTGAGTGATGGATTGTCGAGAATGGGACGCGACTGAGTGAAGGCGAGGCCGGTTTTGCCCGCGTATTGAATCGTGGTGACGAAGACGAGGATGAGATTGATGAGCGTGGCCCCCATGGAGGCGGCACGGGCAGGCGCACCGAGCCAGATCGCCAAAGCGGCGAGCAGCGGGAGTGCGATGATTAGTTCAAGGACGCTCATTCAATTTCTCCATCAATGACCCATGTGGGGCAGCACAAACACGACAAGATAAATCACGGCGATGACGCCACCGCCAAGCAGGAAGGTGTAGCCTTGCAGATGACCGCCCTGCAGCATGCGAGTGGCGGCGCCGAGACGGGCAATGATCGCTGTGGGCAGACGAGCAACGAGGCCATCGACGAACACGCGCTCCAAAGCGGTGACGATCCACGCGAGGCGATCCTGGCAGATGCGGACAATGACGGCGTACATTTCGTCGAAGTAGAACTTGTTGGCGAAGAGCTTGATGTTCACCGGATCCTTGTCCTTACCACGGTAAAGATAGATGGCGCTGCCAGCACCGATGATGAGCGCGGCAAGCGAGGCGAACAACACGGTGTCATGACCTTCGACGTGGGGCGGTTTCATGGCTTGCAGCGGTGTGGCAAGGATGTCGAAGGCGGAGAAAATCGAGAAGAGCGCGAGAACTGCGAGCGGCAGCAGCATGATCATTGGCACTTCGGTGGCGTGATGGGCGGAATCGCTGCGTGGCTTGCCGAAGAAGGCGACAATCAGTAAACGCATCATGTAGAACGAGGTCAGCACGGCGGTGAGTGCGCCAGCGAGGAACAGAGGCTTGCAGCCGCTGTCGTAGGCTGTGCCGAGCACCGCTTCCTTACTCCAGAAACCACTGAGCGGCGGCAATCCCATCAAGGCGAGCGTGCCAATCGCAAAGGTCCAGAAAGTCACGGGCATGTGCTTGCGCAGACCGCCCATCTTCCAGATGTCCTGCTCATGGTGGCAGGCGTAGATCACCGCACCGGAGCCGAGGAACAGCATCGCCTTGAAGAAAGCGTGCGTATAGAGGTGGAACATCGCGGCGTGACCGGGAAATGGACCATGGGCCGGCTCACCACGCTGCGCAGCCATGGCAACAGCACCGACCGCCATGACCATGTAGCCAAGCTGGGAGAGCGTGGAGTAAGCGAGCACGCGTTTGATGTCGTTCTGCTGCGTGGCCATCAATGCGGCGAGCAAAGCGGTGAAGCAGCCGATGCCAGCGATGATTTCCGCCGCTAGTGGCGAGGCAGTGACGATGAAGCTCATGCGCACCATCATGTAAACGCCAGCAGCGACCATGGTGGCAGCGTGGATGAGAGCGGAGACGGGCGTGGGGCCTTCCATGGCGTCCGGCAGCCAGACGTGCAGCGGGAATTGAGCAGATTTGCCGACAGCACCCATAAAAATACACAGCGCAGCGGCGGTGATGAGGCCGGGGTGCAATTTTGCCGCGTCATGCAGCGGTCCGCCTTGCACGAAGGCGTCTTGCAGGTTGTCGAACGCGACATCACCATTGTTCAGACCAAACAGCAGCAGGATGCCGATCATGAAGCCGAAATCACCGATGCGGTTGGTGAGGAAGGCTTTCTTGCAGGCCTCGGCAGCGCTGGCCTTTTCATACCAGTGACCAATGAGTAGGTAGGAACTGAGTCCAACCAGCTCCCAGAAGATGAACATCATGAACAGATTGCCGGCGAGCACGATGCCGGTCATCGAGAACATGAAGAGAGAGAGAGAGCCAAAGAAGCGTGGTTTGGCCGCGTCGTCCTTCATGTAGCCGAGCGAGAAAAGATGCACCAGCATGCCGATGAAGGTGACGATGAACATCATGCCCTGGCTCTGCTTGTCACTCATGACGTCGATGCCAGCGCGGAAACCAGCTACGTCGATGAATGGCAGCAGCATCTTGGTGCCTTCGTTGTCATCCGCACCCAGAAAAGCGATGCTGGCGAGGAAGGCAATGATGGAGGAACCGACAGAAATAAGGACGGCGGCACCTTTGAGCTGACGGTGTCCCAACAGGATGAGCAGCGCCGAGAAAAAAGGCAGCAGAAGGAGGATGCTGGCGTTCATGGTGGCGCGTTATCCCTGAAGTTTGGTGACAGACTCGACATCGACGCTCTGCTTCGAACGGAAGAGCGCCACGATGATGGCAAGACCCACAGCCACCTCTGCGGCAGCCACGGTGATGGTGAAGAAGACGAGCGACTGCGCGGTGTAATCCGGCAGGCCGTTGACGAGATGAAAGCGTGAAAAGCCGACCAGCGCGAGGTTCGCGGCACTGAGCATCATCTCAAGGCACATGTAGACGATGATGATGTTCCGTCGTGCAATCACGCCGGCGAGGCCGAGCGCGAACAGCATGCCGCTGACGACAAGATAATGACCGAGTGTGATCATGGCGCACTCCTTTCGCGTTTGCTGAGCACCACGACGCCAATCGTGCCAACGAGCAGCAGCAGGCCAACGACTTGAAGGTGGAAACCGTATTGATCGAAGAGGGTGAAGCCGATCAGCTTGGCATCGGGCAGCGTGCCGGACTTGAGATCGTTCGTGATCGTGGGCAGTGCGGCTTTGCCGATTTTTCCGGCGGCTTCGGCGAGAGCGAGAGGGGTGTTCTCCGCGCTTTTCTTCGCGATGTCGGTGCCGCTGACGACAGCGATGATTTGCAACGACAGCAACACGGCAAGCAGAACGCCGGAGACAATGGCAGGCAGATTAAGCTTCTTGCCTTCCTCAGACTTGATGTCGAGCAGCATGATGATGAAGAGAAACAGCACCATCACGGCTCCAGCATAGACGAGGATTTGTACTGTTCCGATGAAGTAGGCATCGAGGCTCAGAAACAGCGCGGCAAGGCCAACGAAACTCGCAGCGAGCGAAAGCGCACAGGTGACTGGGTTGCGTCCGGTGACAACCATGAAGCCGAAGCCCAAGGTGATCAGTGCGAACAGGTAGAACAGCAGCGGGGGCATTACTTGAGGTCGTTCCACTTGTTCACCAGTCCCACACGCTGGCCGCCGATCTCATAGAGGCGTTTTTTGTCGTGAACCATCTCCTGGCGTGAGAGGCCGGTGATGGCATAGTCTTTGCGCAGATAAATGGCCTGCTCGGGGCAGACCTCTTCGCACATGCCGCAGTAAATGCAGCGAATCATGTCGATCTCGAAGACCTTGGGCCGCTTTTCGACCTTCGCCCACGGATCGTCACTCGGAATCTCGCTCGGAATGATCTTGATAGCCTTCGGTGGGCATATGAACTCGCAGAGCTGGCAGCTCACGCAACGCTCGCGGTCGAGCTCGTCGGTGACGAGAGCGGGGGCACCGCGATAATATTCCGGCAGTTGCTCATCCCACTTCTGCTCGGGGTATTCCATGGTCACCTTCGGCTTCTTCCCGGCGATCTGGAGGAAGGTCTTGATGCCATGCCCGACTGTGATCCTCAGACCCTTCCAGAGCGTGGAAATGAACCAGCGTTCATGCCAGGCAAGAGTGGGGCGTTGTACAGTGATGGTAGCCATGAAAAAGCAGGGAGCCGCAGGGAGAGTCGAATTTGATTATCCGAGCGTCCCGCAGAGCGGCAACCGCTATTTGTGAAAAATTTCACAAGGCGGCGGCCAAATGGTCCTTGGAATGAAATTTCGCGCCAAAATTTCGCTCGCTGCAACGTGGCCTGACCACGAAACCGCCCGACAGGCTACTTCGTGTCCTTTTTCTTCGGCGTGGTCTTGGCTTTGGCCGGAGCTTTCTTTTTCTCGGTCGTTTCTTCCTTGGCTTCCTTCTTTTCTGGCTGCGGGAAGCCCGCCTTCGCATGGGCGACCATTTCGGCAAAGGTTGCCTCGCCAATGCCTTCGACTTTCATGACGTTGGTCACATCGGCAAAAGGACGTGCCTTTTTGATCGCGGCAGCACGGGTTTCTCCCACGTTAGGGATCGTCATCAGCGCCTTCTCATCCCCTTCATTCAGCAGGCCCAGCAGTTTGGTGCGTTGGGACGGCGTCAATGTCTTGGCGATGGCTTCGACCTTGGCGGAAGGCTTAGCTTCCTCAACAGCGGGAGCTTTGGGTTTGGCCGGACTTTTCTTTTTAGGTGCCGTCTCGGCGGCGGAAAGCGACAGGCTGAAGGCAAGGATAGAGAGGAGATAAATGAAGGTTTTCATGGCGAGTTTTAAAATATGACGTGTGCAAGCTATTTGTAGGCAGGGGGTGTTGGCGAGAAAAAAGTGCCGACCGTTGTATTTTTCCAATTGCCCGTGTCATACCGGATTGCCTAAGTACTCGACATTTGGCAGCGCTTCTCCCAAAATCAGCCCAATGAAGCTCTCCAACCACTGGTGCCTCGCTGCCGCCGCATTGTTGACCGTCTTTGCACAGGCACAAACCACCATCCCTGCCATGCGCAGTTGGACGAGCACGGATGGCCACAAGATCGACGCTCTCTTTGTGGCGCTGGAAGGGGAAGGCGTGAAGATTCGCATGGCCAACGGCAGCACCTTCACCATCCCGCTGGAACGTTTGTCCGCCGCAGACCAGGCCTTTGCGAAAGGCCAGGCGGCGCCATCTCCTACTGCCGCTACAGCGACTTCCGGCGCTCCCGTCGCCAGTACCACTTGGCCGCGCACAGTTTCGCTAGGGAAACGCTGATTTAATCGGCGCGACAGTCAGGAGCAAAAAGAAGTTGCGCCGTGGGGTAAGTTCACAGGCATGGAACGACAACTGAGCTTTGCCCAACAGGAGTACGCGGGGAAGAA